>JAABUL010001048.1_pt1 | contig 55172 bp, 102 predicted proteins | sample 5559151 | NCBI WGS metagenome assembly JAABUL01 (sample SAMN10711876, study PRJNA513368) | rock metagenome | isolation source: Antarctica rocks | place: Antarctica: Victoria Land, Pudding Butte sud
GGCGTGACAGTACACCTAGGCACCTGCGGCATTGCCAGCAGTGCGGCACCGCGGCGGTGGGGGACGAAAGGCATCTGGTTTTCGAGTGCCCAGCAGTGCAGCACATTCGCGACTACCATTCGGACTTCTTCAGGGACGGCCAGTCCATGCGCGAGTTCGTTAACCAGACAGATCAGGCTGCTGTGATGGATTTTATCGTTGCCTGTTTCGACAGTTTCGTTCAGACTGATTAGCAGTGAGGGGTTCCAACCCCGTAGCTGGCACCCTTTTAGCCCTTCAGGGCTTGCGACGTGGTGTAACATCTATCTCTCTCTCTCTAGGCGCAGACGGCGGCAACTTTCCACTGGAACGAGTTGTCAGCATGTACCTGGGAGTGGCAGCCGTGCCGGCGGAAAGTAGAGGTGGGCATCAGCATCAGGCCTGGTGCTGAGGGCGGCAGATCTTTTGGAGGGCCGATGCTACCAGCGAGCGCAAAGCGGCAGCGCAACACTACAGCGGTCGCCTAGGGCGATGTTTGCCACGGGCAGACGGCGCTGGCGTAGGCACTGCTGAACCGGGCAGCACCCAACCTGCAGCTTTTTGCGAAGAACGGATCCCTTCCAGCGTTTCTTACATTCGTGCACTCGGTGGGGCAGTGCGACTGCTCCTTCTTGGTGTAGGCATCAAGCATCCGCCACTCAAGCGCCTCACAGCACCCTAGGGTGGCGCTCCATCGTGCCGGCCTCAGATTTCCCTTGTCGTCTGTCCAGAATCTTCTCCAACAACACCGTCGTATGCCTGCTGCAGGCCCTCGGCACACAGCGCGACCGCGCCCGCGGGCATGCCGCTAGCAGCCCTGAGGCTGTGGGACTCGGCGCCGGCGCTGCCAGCGGACGCTGAGGCCGCCTGCGACGAGCATGAGGCGGCCGCCGCGCCGGCGCAGCCCCAAAGCGTCGACGACCAATGACGGCGAGCCCTTTGACGATGGCGACGACCTGCAGGCGGTGCTCGCAAACGCCGGCGTGCTGCCGCCCTCACAGCGCCGGCTGCCGCTACGGCCCTGACAGCGGCGCCAGCACACCGGCGTCTGCGAGCACTGCCGCGAGGTCGTCGCCGTCGTCCACGGGCTCGCCATCAATGTCACCGACGCTTTGGGGTTCCGCCGGCGCGGCGGCCGCCTCGTGCTCGTCGTGGGCAGCCTCAGCGTCCGCCGGCAAAGCTGGCGCCGAGTCCCACAGCCTCAGGGCTGCTAGCGGCTTGCCCGCGGGCGCGGTCGCGCTGTGTGCCGAGGGCCTGCATCAGGCATACGACTGTGTTGTTGGAGAAGATTCTGATCAGACGACAAGGGGAATCTGAGGCCGGCACGATGGAGCGCCAGGTGGGGCCTGCACAATCGGAACCAAGCTTGGCTGCCGTTGTGGCTCGAAGCCGCCCTCCAACAAATCGATGTGGCCAGCAGGGGTGGGTTCGGGGTCCAGTCGGGTCGGTCCAGCTCTCATGTGTACGTGAGAAACTGGGCGGTTGTGGACCATGCGGCACCAAGACCAGTTCTCGTTTAGACACGAGACCTGCATGTGGGCGCGGCGCGCTCCTCTTGGGTGCTCGGATACCAGAGAACTCGTGTTCATGCGGACTCTGATCGGTACGGGCTGCCGAGGACGCGACGACACCAAGGAATATGACAAGACTGCCGCGCTTGCACCCGCAGACGTCAAGCAGTGTCTCCAAGAGGCAGCCTCACCTGACCGGGCGGCAGGACATCACTGACAGCGAACGCCGCCGGATTTTGGGTCGGCGGTAATCAACGCTATATGACTTTTGCCAGATACGACAAATTGGCACCCCCCGGTGCAGCGACGCCAGGTGGGCCAAAGCGGTTCTTCGGCTCGTGTCAGCGTTGGTGACAGAGAGGCAAAGTGTTGGAGAGCACCACCATCCAGTGTAGAGACTACTGTGTTGTGCTCAACGATTGCGCGGATACAATGTTTGGCAGTCGACGATGGTGATTTCCTGTTCTTGCGCAAGCTTGGTTGTTGCAGTAGTGCGGTACATGATGCAGACAGTTCGGCAGTAAATTCACTCTTCCGCTCCAGCATAACAATAATCACTGCTCAGCACGTGACACTGCCTGGACCCCGGAAAAGGGCCATAACGTCGTGCATTATCAGGCCAGCGGGAACAGTGGCGCCTGGCCGTCCTGCCGCGTCTTGTCCGCAAACGCCGCCACATCCTCGATGGAGCCAAAGCCGGCAGCGCCCACCAGCAGCTGCCGGCCGAAGCGCAGCGCCCGCCGCTCGCACACCGCCCTGCGAGCAAGCGGTGCCCTAGCTCAGAAGCTGAAGGCGTCAGGCATGCAAAATGCAGGGCGGCAACCACATTGACGGTGTTGGCGCCGCAGATTTCGAGCATTTCAGTTTTTGATCATTTGAAAATACAACTGAAAATTTCGCCAGTATGCTGTCGAACTCAATGTTTCCTGGCGTCGGCGGGCTGAATGGCGGCCATGTCCACGGTGTCCGCCATGCCCACCAGGCGTCCGATGATTTGAAGCAACATGACCAGCAAAAGCGATATTTTCCATGTGAGACCCCAGCTGGAAGAACTTTACCTGGCGTCGGCGGGCTGGATGGCGTCCATGTCCACGGTATGCGCCATGCCCACGAGGCGCCGGATCGTGCAGCAGCCGCAGAAGCCCAGCGCCTCCACCAGCAGCTCCCGCATAAAGCTCCGCTGCACGTCCTGCGCAGCCACAACGTCCGTTTCCGTAGTTGGCCTTCATGTAGCATTCATCTTCACTCAGTGTCCTGCATGTGGAGGCCTGCACCAGCGAGCCGCGCAGCGGCGGGTTGCCTGCAAAAGAAAAAATGACGCCCTGCATGTACTGTCATCATGCAGCCGCCGCAGAAGCCTAGCGCCCCTGGCATCAACTCCCACACGAAACTCTGCTGCACGTTCTGTGCAGCAATGATACTCGCTGGCGCTGCTGCCAGTGGAAAATGCCCCCAAGCATTATGCGCATTTGTTACCACTACTTCCGGCTGCCATGCTTGCCACGGAGCTGCATTTGGCTCACGACGCAGCAGTTCCTCGCTGCAAAAAACAGTCTCTGTTAAAGGACCAGCAAATGCTGCGCCTACCTGCAGGGCCTGGCCACTGTACTGGGCCACCCCGCGTCTCTGTGAGGATCCACAGCGCCAGGAACTCGTAGTCTGGAAGAGATCAATGCAGAATGAAATGAGCTCAAAAGTCCTCATCGGCTTGTGCCCACCTCCAGGGCCTGGCCGCTGAACAGCGGCTCTGGGAAGGCGTCGCCGCGCATCCCTGCGCCGCTCCACAGCGCTAGGAACTCGTCCCGGAAGGCGTTCCATGTCTCCACTGCCGCTTGCAGCAGCCACGTGCGCTGCTTCGACCTGTTGCACAAACAGGGCCGTCCGTCAGTCCGGATGCAGTTCACGTTTGTTCAGTGCGGCAGAATGCAAGAACATCACGGCACGAAACCGTCGTGCGCCTGCAATACACTGATGGCAGGGGCAACTGCCATCTGACGCCATGTTGTGATCCAGCGTCTTGTGTGGTTGCAAAGGCACTTGGCAAGGCGCAAACCCTAAACCCTAAAACTTGTTACATCTAATCGACTAACACACGACAGCCAGACTACAACTTCACCAGCCAGACTAACACAACTTCACGGGCCACACCAGCTTCGAGGTTCAGGTGCTGCGACTGGTGCTGTCGTGTGTTGGTCGATTAGATGTTACAAGTTGCCACTCCAATTGTCAAATCCACTCTCCACTCCTGACCTCCGCGTCTGTGGCTCCGCCGCGAAGAAGGCGGTGAGCAAGTTGCCAGTACTACCCGCCGACAATTGCGATTCGTATTCTCGGGTTTGCACATTCTTCAGGGTTTGAATGACCTCACCTGGGCGCCGCGTCGGTGGCGTGGCCGTCGGCCGCGAAGAAGGCGATGAACAGGTTGCCGATGAACTTGCCGACGTCAAAGGCGATGGGGCCCACGAAGCCAAACTCGGCATCGATGACGTGCGTGGTTTCGGGCGTCACCAGCAGGCTGCCGGTGTGCAGGTCGCCATGCAGCAGCGCCTGCGACCGTTCCATGAACAGCACCTGCAGAAAATCGTGGCAAAGTGTTGGTTGAGTAAATATTCAACTACGGCGTATTGTTACGGCATCACCAGTAGGCTGCCGTTTTGCAATTTGCCGTGCAGCAGCGCCTGCGCCCGCTCCATGAACAGCACCTGCAGGGTTTTGAGCCACCTGCAATGGCACGCGGAGTGAAAGGTATCTGAACAGGCGCCATTAGCAGCCGCTGGGCAGCAGTGGAACGCCAGGGCCACTAGGCAAGAAGACTAGGCATGAAGACTAGGCGGACCACAACAAAGGATGGCCAGGCAGAGGATCAGACCCTTTCCAGCATGATTGCAGCCCGCTGAGGGCCTGATACGGCAAGGGTCAGCTCCACTGACGCCACCTCCCCACGGCACCCCATGCCGCGACAGCCCTGCCCTGGCTTCACCCTTGGTCACAACCCACGAGGGAGGTGGAGTTTCACCTGCAGGCGGCCGGCGGCGGCGCGCGCATCGGCATCTGCGTGCAGCGCCTTCACATCCTCGTCCAGCTGCGGCGACGTCCACTTGTTTTTGCCTGCGGCCGCATAGTACGGCTCCTGGAAGATGAGGGTCTCGGAGATGCGGCACATCTCGTCGTTGGCAAAGCGTGCCACCAGCTGCCTGCCGGGACAAGGACGATCTGGTAACGTTCATAATTCGTCCATTATTCCTCAGACATCTTGACAGAGCGTCTCTGTGATGCGCTACATCTTGCTGCTTTGCACAGCATGCCACCAGCTGCCCGCGCGCAGGGCCGCAACAGGATGGCGATGATTTGAGTACTTCTTGAACTATTGAGCTCCTAGAAGGTCGGCTTGCATGATGCGGCACATCTCGTCGTTGGCAAAGCTGCCACCAGCTACCTGCAGGAATATCGAATATCGAATATCGATTAATGAGCGCCTCGGTGATGCGGCACATCTCGTCACGTGTTTAGCGCGCCATCATCTGCCTGCAGGGGCAAGACGCTTCGGCGGCAAAGGCCGCAGAACTGCATCCCTCACGACAGCCTGCTGCCGACACGCATCGCTGCTGGCTCTGCGCCTCACCTGGCCGTGTCCTGTTGCGGCTAATGACTGAATTCGAGCTTGATGCCAGTTGACAGTGAGTAAGAGCGCCTGTGCTCTGTGCTGTCAGGCACGAGCAGCGACGTGCCGAACAGCATGCGCGCCTTGAAGGCCCCCATGTGCGCCGCCAGCTGCAAGTCTAGGGTCTCAACTCTGCTTCTACAGTACCTGTGCTTCGTGCTGTCGAGGGCGAGTAGCGACGTGCCGAACAGCGTGCGCGACGTGAATCGCCCCATGTGCGCTGCCAGCTGCGGGTAGATGGTCCCCGCGTTGAGGCCCAGGCGCAGCATCACAGCGGGCGGGCCGATGTAGGCCATCGCTATGGTGGACATGCGGGGGTCGAAATCCAGCATGGCTGGGACGTGCTCCGGCGCATGGCGGCCCTCTTCCGCCAGAATTTCTGCCTCGATGCGCACCCGGTCCTGCAGCGACATGCTAGGTGTCTGTAGTCTTGATCTCTGAGACTGTTGTTGAGCATGGCGGGCACGTGGTCTTGCATGTGGCAGCTTTCAATAGCAAAACAATCTGCATGATGCACGCAGCGCATGCTGCTACAGCACTGCAGCCGAAGGAGGGTAAAGCAGGGCACCTGGCTGAGCGCCCAGGACTGCATGACGCGCACGTACGGCGGCCCCTGCTTCAGGCACAGCGATCCGCCGGGGCCCTCCAGTATGTACACGTAGTTGATGTTGCCGTCGCCCACCTCCCTCACCTGCGGCATGCACAATACCTCAAGGCCTGGAACCTGGGGCAGGCGTCCACTGGACCACAGGTTGCGGCTTGTAGCACTGTTCGTCGTGGACATCTGCGGGTGCCTCCTTGATGATGGCGCCTCCTTGACATTGCAGCCACAGGCTTCACGAGACGATGTCAGTGCTGGTTCCATAGCCGCACCGCCCCGCTGCCCCGGAGTCCACACCCAAACAAATGAGCATCGAAAGCCATTACAAGGCGCAAATCCCCACTCCTGTCGCGTCCTTGCGCCGCCCAGGCGGTCGGCCAGGTGCTGCTTGCCGCTCCTTTCACATCGCTCTGCTGCCAGATATCCACCACAGATGAGCAACACCTCTGCAGCTCGAAGTCAAACACTCACCGTCCACTCTGCCCGCGTCACCGCGCCGCCCAGGCGGCCACAAAGTCAGCGACATCTTACACAAGAAGGATCAGGGGATAGTTTGCACAACCACCTGCCAATCTGCCAGCGTCGACGCGCCGCCCAGGCGGTCTGCCAGGTGCGGCTTGCCGGCTACAAAGTCGACGACGCCCGCCTCGTCCAGTGGCACGAATCCTGTCTGCAATCCACTCGGCGGCGCGGCGCCGCCGTCTGGTGCTGCCGCACCGTTCTGCTGGTCGCCGGCTGCCGCCTGCAAGCGCCACAAAATTGCTCAGCTGCCACCGCATATGTCCCAACACACGTCCACACTTGCAACCTGGCTGCTGCACGAGGTTGGCTGCAGCATTGCGCAGCTGCAGAGAGCCAGCGAGAGCGGCATACTAGTACAAGCATGGATCTGTACGCCGCTGTGCAGTAGGAGCACGTTTGCAAAGAGAGGGCTCGGTGTGTTCAGGTTTCCACAAGCATCCTCAAGCAACGTGCGCAGCCTGTGGTGCCTCACCTGGGAGTGCACGAAGGAAGCTACGAGGAAGGCGTCGCCCGCCTTGGGCACCAGGCCGTGCTCCGTGATGATGCCCTCGATCAGCTTGGCGGGCGTGACGTCGAAGGAGGGGTTCCATATCTGCAGCCATCAGGTGCACTCAGCCATCAGATAAAGGTGGGATCTAGGTGGAGCAGATGGGCGCAGCAACATTGCAGGCTGGGCATTTAGTGCGCCTGGCTTGCGCTCTACAGCCCTGGGCACCTGTTGCATCCGTGGCTGCTACTTGACTGCATGGCTGCTTCAGCATGCTCAAGCGTGACTGACCTCGTGCGCATGATGCTCATGCATGCAGCCTGAGGAGGAGAAAACGGGAGTCTAAAAAACCCTAGCACCCCACACGTGCTGCCGTCCGCCGCCATGTGAAGCCCACATAAGTGCGTCAGCTCCTCTGGTCATTCGAGATTCAGGGTCGAGGGTTTTAGGAGATGCAAGTCCGCACCCCAATGCCCTCTGCCGCCACGCGCTGCCCGCGAAAGTGCGTCAGCTCCTCGCTGTCGCGCTGCTCGATCTCAATTGCGCCGCCATCAGGCGTCGCCACGTCTACCGTCGTCAGCGGCGCGGCGATGAAGAAGGGTATCCTACAAAAAGAAAGCGGACCAGATCAGTCTCGAGGCTGTGCGTCGCCACGTCTACCATAGTCAGTGGCGCCGCGATCAAGAAGGGTATCCTGCAGCAAGGGCATCAAAGCTGATTGGTGCCAGAACGCAGCCACGTTGATGGCATGTGTGGTGTGCGATGAGGAGGCGCCAGCACCAAGGCTAATGGACCCGAAAACGTGATCCAGCAGCTTGGGTACACAGACATACACCACCACAGAATATGGCCTCCTGCTTTGGCTCGCCTGTGCTGAGCTGCGTTGACTGCGAGGCTGTATGTGCCGATCTTGTTGGCGGTGTCACCATTGGCGGCGATGCGGTCGGCGCCCACCTATGCGCCGCGCACAACGAGAGATTCCCCAGACGATGCATGATTGCAAAGACCATTGTGCGCGCCTGACCAGATCCACGCACCCAGTCAAACGTCTGAGGATCGCTCAGGAATGCTGCAGGAAACGATGCGCTGTCTCAAAGGCACCATTCCACAGGCTATATTGTGACTATGGCATAGGCAAGCGCAGCATTGGGGCCCCACCACCACGGCGTCCACGCGCCCGGCCGCCATGAGCGCCGCTGCGGCGGAGTCTGCAATCAATGTAGACGGCAGGCCCTCCTTGACCAGCTCGTATGCCGTGAGGCGGGAGCCTGCATGTCAGGTCAGCAGGGTTGTGTTTCCCGAACTTGAAGCTGTTTCGGCATCAATGTGCAGGATGCGCGCGCCCCCCCCCCCCCCCCCCCCCCCCCCCCCCCCCCCCCCCCCCGCAACACACCACCAACAGGCTCAAAATTCTTCAGTGTAGCTGCGCCGAGGGTCGTCTTGGCTGATGGTGCGCAGGCATGGTCTGCGGCCGGCGCATCAAGCCGGCTCTGATCGCCTGTCCTCCACTGCTGATGCCCACATCTTTGTGCCGACAGAAGTTCGGGCGCGAAAGGGTCCACCCACCTTGGTTGTAGGGCCGCGTCTCGGTGCAGTAGGCATGCTGCAGCGCGCCCCGCGCTGCCAGCGCTCGCACAACGCCGAGTGCGGTGCCGAACGCGGCGGTCGCCAGCGCGCCCGTGTTGCAGTGCGTCAGCACGCGCAGCTTGCCGCCGTCGCCACGGCCGGCCGACGCCGCGGCCGCTAGCAGCGCGGTTGCCCCGTGGCCCCCGATGGCCTATGCATGTTGACCAGATGGAGGAGATCAATACTCGCATTCATGACGATGAAGTTCCCTGCTCGCAGCCGTAAGTCTGGCAGCAGTTGCGCATCAGCAGCAGCCACGCTCTCATGTGCTAGCACTGTTATGATCAACGACAGCACGAAGAAGCTATCTAGCCTTGCAAGTGGCGACGTCCGATTCGAAGTACGCCTCAGCGGCAGTCACTACAGCCTTCACGACAGCCTGCGGGCTGGCGTCTGGCTCCGCGGCTGAAGCCTTTGCGGTCCGCGACAGCGCGTGGCAGGCGTCCTGCAGGTTGACGGCCGTCGGGCGGCTGCGCACAAGCACGTCTGCTGTCCTTGGTGGCCTTTAAAGAACAGCACGCTGAACAACTGATTGTGTCTGCATTGCATGCATGGTCGCTGGCAGGCAGATCGCCGCAGGAACCATGCACATGTCAGGGCTCACATGGCCTCGGTCCTTCGCAGCCTACAGATGCCATCACGACAGAAGCACGACAGAACGCGATCACAGCACGCGCCTGGTCACGAGGTGGTCCAGCTTGCTCTGGATGGCGGAGGCCGCCGCGCATGCCGAGGCAAACTGCGAGCCGGTGCCTTGCTCCACCAGCCATGCCGCCACGGCGAGCGCCGCTGTGCAGCCTATGGCCGGTGCTCCTCGCACCACCATCGACTTGATGGCGTCATAGGCTGCTTGGGGCGATGCGATGGGAATATACGTGCTCTCGAATGGCAGCAGGCGCTGATCTAGCAGTTCCAGCTGGCCTCGCTCGTATCTGATAGCCAGTAGACCATTCGTGGACGCCATATGTTCAGGGTGTCTCTCACAACAGCAACTCCTGCTGCACCTCTGCAGTCATTGCCATGCACGATCAACTGTGCGGAGAGCTGCCGTGCCAGACGCGCAGGCAAAGCAGCCAAGATGTACGAGAAGTTATCAAGCCATGTTGTGCAGTGATTGCGTTTCTTTGCGCGCGTTCAGCTGCGACTGATATTGGCAATATCATATTGCGGATCGTCACGTGCGCCAAAATGCAATAGCAAATTGCCCTGGCTGCATTTCCTGGCGGCTGTTGATCATAATTTTGCAGCGCCATACATCGTCAAGAGTGTCGCAGAAATTGGACCCATAGTAAGGATCTAAACGATGGCTTGCTGAGGTGTCATTGCAGCAGACCACGTTCGCTCAAAGGCTGTTGCTGAAGATGCCAGTGAAGCAAGACAGTAGGTGATCATGACGAACTGAACATGGAATATCAGGAGCTTGCTGGGGAGCAGGAATCGCAGCGAGAGATCTGGAGGCAGGCCAGGCGCCACATCAGCGGTGCGCTGCCGCCTGCATCTTCTCTTGCCAAGCTTGTCACTGCGACCTGCTGCCAGTCCGCGACACAACATTCGCACCACAGCAGGGTCGTCGTAAAGCCGCGGCTGGCTCGAGACTGAAACAGATCTGCTGGTGCAGATTACGAGGAAAAACTACGGGAGCTGGAGTTCGACCTGCGGCACGAGCAGGACAGACTGAAAACGGCGCAGGATCAGCAGACCGTGCTGAAGCAAGGTCCGTTGAGGCCACACTTCGCAGTCACACGCCTCGACCACCACCATAGTTGCCTACTGGCTGCTATACAAGATGCGCCGCATGTCGGCCCAATCCGAGCAGCAGATGCAATGCGGCCAGGCTCACTGTCATCCTGTACTGCGCAGAGTGCGAGGCTGTGGAGCGCACGAGGCTGGGGCACATCAGCAAGTGCAACGAGCTAAACGCAGAGCTGGTGGTGAGTGGCATGTGAGCTGCGCAGTGACCCGCCTCTGCTGCTCCGTCATTTACGCATTGAAAGTCAGAGTGATGACGAGCAAAGTTGTGCAACACGCGACAGGACAGCTCATCGACATGTCGCTGTGCTCCTTGCCGCAGCGGCTGCACAAGGAGTCGGACCGCCTGTCCAAGGAGGCCCCGCAGTACGCGCAGCAGCTGACGCTTGTCAATGCCGACCTGGCCAAGCTCGTGGAGCACAGCGCCCAGGAGCGGTGCGGCAATCATTCACGGCCTGTTCCTCGAGGCAGTCCTGCCTCTGTTGCCGCTGCTGCTGAAATTGAATGACAGGCAAGAGCCTGCGATCACAATGCCGTCAAATGGATGGGGGCGGATTTGCGCTCAAGCTTGCCACATGAAGCGCAGGGATGCTGGGCTGGATTTTCATTTCGAAGCTCTACAAATACGCATCTGTGTGATAAATCGCAGTGAGGGCATGCAGCACCACCTGGCGGAGCAGCAGCAGGTCCTCGACAAGTACAGAGACTTTACGCAAGGTGGCGGCTGCGGCGAGGGCGGGCCGCCAGCATCTGCAGACCAGTCTGCGGCCGGCTGATGTGCTTCAAGATGCAAGCATATATATAAGCTGGTGATGGATCGTGCAGCACGAACAAGAGCGGAATGCCTGGGCTGCAGTGGAACGACTCAACTTCCTGGAACAGACTGATACGGCTATGGGCATGTCAGTTTATCAAACTTTGAAATGACGCAAGCAAATGTCAATCACATGGTCGTGAAGAAGAAACGAGCCTCAACTTGATCACGACTCTCTATTCTGCATCAAGTGAATGGCTGATATGAAAGCGGATGGCAGAACATGTGCTGTGCTACGCATATGATCTGATACTTCACGGCGGGCTGCTGTGTGAATCGCTGTCTTCTGATCCGAAACAAGCGCACACTGCAAAGATTTGCAGTGGCGCGCTACATGAACAAAGGAGGAAGGCAATGATGTGATCACTTTCAAAGGTTGTGTATATTCTGCTCGTCATGCCGGCACCGCTTCGGCTTGCAGACGCCGCAGCAGCCGCCGTGGGCGCTCAGGTGGACGGCATGAGGATGCTCTGGGAGCAGTCGGTGTTTTGGCAGGATGACCCATAGCAGGCTGTGTTGCAGTCCTCGAGGTTCAAATTTTCGTCGAAACACTGCCACACCTGTACGTGCGTGCACATACACCAACGTTGCATCGCATGTCAACGACCATGCAATGCACAAGGGAAAGCTGGAAATGTGTGGTATGTAAGCACATGCATGCCCCACTTCAGCAGATGTTTCATCCTGGATCTGCAGACGGCTGAACCTTACAGCATTATAAGGTGCCATCAGGATGGAGCAGCAGAACCGCTTGCCTCTGTCAGGTAGCCGCTGGAGCAGTGGATCAGCGGGTCGGCGCCGAAGGCGTTGTAGATGGCATTGTCTGCACAGTACACACCTCTGATCAGTCTCAAACCCAACATTCAATGGTAGATGATTTTGGTGAATAAGATGGAGCCCATGCATGGCCAGAATAGCTGTAGTATGGCGCGTCTTGATGCACATGCGCACGCTCTGTGCTTTTGAGATAAGAAGGTAGCACAAGCGACAGGTGTTTGCAACAGGGACAGGGGAACACTACAGTTTGAAAGGAGTCAACGCAGCCAAAACAGCAAGAGACGCACTGATGGCGGCGCCGGTGTACTTCTTGGTGTTGGACGGATAGATGCCAGAGGCCGAGAGCGCCGAAAGCAGGTTGTAGTTTTCGTTGAGCGACAGCGTGGAGCTGAAGTAATCCAGTTCGCCCGAGAAGTCGCCCGCGGACACTGCACCAACCGGCAGGCGGTGAGATCGGTATGCCCTGGCAGCGCCAGCTCCATTGAGGCACAAATTGGCCAGGCAGATTTAGGGAGTCGACAAGCTGAATGATAGTAGATTTTCTATTCCTTGCATGCTTAGCTACTTTGCTCGATCGGACGTTTCAATGCGTCTTCAACTCCAAGTGTGCTCACCGGCGCAGGTGCCGTGCTTCTCATACTCGTGGCTCCAGAACACGTCGTTCGACCCGCTGAACGATGGCCACTGTGTGTTCATGCGCGTGCGGATGGAGGAGATGGCGGTGGAGGAGTAGGTGCCGCCGCAGGTCTGAGGGTATCCGCCGGAGCCATAGTTCGGCCTGCATGAAAGGCCAGCAACCGTCTTGGCGCCTCTGGTTTAGTGTCCAACACGCATGCGGGAGCTCATCAAGGTGCCGTTGTCGTAGCTCAGAAGCATGCGTCAGTGCAAAAGTTGAATCACTTCCGTCGTCAACAGGACCAGGAGCTCACCACAAGCCATGAATGGTGAAGCTCGTTGTTGGAGGCTTCACGCTGCACGAGGTCGTGTGGCAGTAGCCGGCGCCCCACTGCAGGCAGCGGACCAGACGTGTCGGTGTTTACTAGATACAAGCCCATTGTTATAATACAAACACCAGTATGATCGCCACGTCTGCCAAGCTGCAGGCTGGCTTAACGAGCCGACAGCTCAGACATCGTAGATACTTGTTCGGCCCATCGAGATGCTCCTGCCGGCCTGGACGCCGCAGAGGCCGACGGGCCGATCGCATACACGAGACGAGCATCGAACCTCTGAAGCGTCGAATAACCATGCGATCAGGCGATACTACGCGACCCGCGGATGCTGCACCAGCTGATGCTCGTGCGGTGGTCCGGGCACTATTTCAACCTCAACGGAGCCGCGCAGTAGATCGGGACTATGGCAGCTGCACAAAGCGATTCAAAGTGAAAATAGACGCCGCGACCATCAGCCTCCACCCTCAAGTGTCATCCGGCTGCGACTGCACGAGTGAACGTTGTGTGTCCTGTCGTATCGTTGTCTCGTGCGTTCGTGAGAGAAACTTGCGGTCCAGCAAAAGCGCTTGCCTGCCGCACAAGGTAGAGGAAGTTTGCTGCCTCAGCCTGCGATGCGAACACCGCAAGCAGCAGGATGGCGGCCGCGACCTTGATCGACATCGCAGCTGTTGGTATTGTGCCCCGGCCTCGACTGACGACAATCTAGCCGAGGAGATCGAGCGTGAATGGCAGCGAAAGATGTTATGGTCTAATGTCTTACCGTTGATCGTACTCGGCGTGAGCGAAGCATCAAGGATCAGGCCGGGAATTGTCCGATGCGCAGCTGCTACGGCAGCTCCGATATGCCGTATTACCGTGTACGAGAGCAAGTCCGTGGATATTCGCTTGCTGTTTTCGCGGCCTCACAAAGTCAAAATATCTTCTGCATGACGCAGCAGAGACGCGCCTGCGTGGCAAAAACAATCGCGCCCCACACGCTGCGACTCTGCAACAAAAGCTCCGCCGCCGCCGCCGCCGCCGCTGCCGGCGACGCCGCCAGATGGTTGCCGTCAGCAAGGCCCCCGATCCTCCAGCTCCTGCTGCAGCAACTGCTTGCGCGTGGTGCCCAGCACGTAGACCTCTGCACCCAGTGCCAGGCCCGCCTCCGCAGCGAGCTCCGCCACCGCTGCGGTGACGGCGGTCACGGACGAGACCGAGGTGTCCAGCAGGTTGCACGCCACCTCCGTCCCTGCAGTTGGTGGCCGGACAGCTTGAGACACAGATACTTGCTGCGCCTTATGGATCTGCAGAGCATTGAGTCTGTGTGTGATCAGGGTGTACTCCGTCACCCTCCAGATGCACAGCACAACATGTGAGTCACATGCGGGTGATCGCTGTCCGCTTTTTGAGTGCACATGCCGCCATTTCACAAATTAGAAGCCTTGTGCGCACCTCCGGAGTGCGGCAGCGCCATGGCTTCCACGGCCGCCAGGCCACCGCCGCGGGCGCTGACGCTGCGCGCGATGCTCCGCGCCGCCTCGAAGTCGCTGGTCGCCAGCGGCACGTTGAGGTTTGTAACCCAGCCGCTGGCGCCGATGGCGGCCACGCCGTGGCAGGGGTCGATGTCCGGGGAGCCGTGGTCAGGCGCGCAGACGGCCTGCAGACCCTGCCGCGCCACCCACCGGCCTGAAGACATGGACCCGCAACCTTGTGGTCTCCTGACCGGCATGATACAGATTGTGGCCTCCTGACTGGTATGAGGCAGATTTTACAGCCGATAATGCTCTGAACTTTGCATGGCGCGACACAGCATGGGAGGGGAGAGCGCAACGAAAATAGATGCCTCACCTTCTCTGGCGCCTTTGAAGTAGCCCAGCGCCCGCCGCACGTCGTCCAGGCTGCGTTGCCGCGGGTGCGCTGCGCCGTACATGAACACCGGCACGCTGTGCTGCAGTCTCTGACCTGCACAGCCAACAGACAGCATTGCCGCAAAGCTCGCTTTCGGGGCTCTGGTGGGTGTGCCCATGATGCAGCACAGCCAGCCCTTATCTGAAGGGACAGTACAGCAACTCGGTGCAATGCACAGAAAACACTGGGCGGCGCACCTATCGCATTGGCGATGTCGGAGGCCTGCTGCAGCGTCGCAGCCTGTCCCACCGGCTGGCAGCTGATATGGTCCACAATGCCGAGGCGTGGGTGGCTGGCGTCATGTCGCGACAGATCCAGCAGCTGCAGCGCCGTCTGCGACAGCGCCATGGCCGCACTGACGAGCTGCACGGAAAGGCGCGCAATCTCGTTTGCGATAAGGAGCTAGACCACAATGGGGCATACGGAGTTCAATGCGATTCATTGTGACATGCCCAGCAGGCGCAGCGCTGCCTGCGACAGCTGCATTGCTGCGCTGACGAGCTGCGCGAGGACATCTGAACAGCGGCTTGGCCGCAGGGCCGCTTGTTGTCAATTGGCTGTCCACCGGCAGGCTGCTTAAAGTCGAGAGGTGCCACAGGTCATTGTTTGGCAGAAGCCGTCAGGCTTGCCCTCTCAATCGCCGATGGCTGAGCTGCAGGACTGCCGAGGTCAGTGTCGTATGTCACATCAGCGTCTGCATGTGTCGGAACGGTGCAGTGCCTTGTCTGGAGAGGCTGAGACCAGCAGGAAGTTGCTGCGGTGGTAGGGCGCATCCACAAACACGTCCGCCAGTCGCGCATGCGGCACTGACTCTGAAGCCTCCTGTGGCGCAGGAGGCTGGCTTAGGGACGGCGTGCCTTCAGCTTTGCAAACTTATTCCTGTGCAACCGCATCTGCTCATTTTCTGACGCAGACAACGAGGATCCGAGCCGCACCCGCAGCTGCCGGATGACGTGTGCGCAGCGGCCCTCCGAGATGTAGACCTTGCACGCTGCTCAGTGGACAGACATTTACATTTGGATGCTTCATGCATGGCCGATCTCATTTGAACAAGAGTTCATGCCAGCGCACACGGTGCCAGGCAAGATTTGCTGTGCCGCATGAGGCATGGTGGCATAAGCACACCTTGCAGCCGGCTGCCCATCCCCGCGCAGGCTGGCGTCAACGTTTCTGATTGCGAGGTAGAGATCAACTTGCAATTTACACCCTGCGCACCGCACATCACATCTGAGCAGCTGCTTTGCTGATCTGACGATATTGTGCATGTGCTGTGCAGTTCAGATTGAGGCCACCTCAGTTGCTGGCTCACTCAACATATCAGCAGTGTAATTTTCGCGGAGGAGCGTATCTGTGCTGGACCACAGAGGCGCAGCGGTCGTCGAGTAAAACAGGCTACATCCCGACTCTTGCTGCAAGCTAAGATTGTTGACCAGAGGCGTTGAGCGTCATCAAGGCGCCAGCAGGAGTGCTTGAAAGGTATAACATCCCCCAACAGTTGCGTCTGCCGTGGCCTTGCGTGCCAGCTTGGGCTGCTCCAGCGCACCCTCGGCCTGGACCAACTGAAGACCTGGTCTTTAGACCTCGCCTTAGCTGAGACAGCACAGCGGCTCATGCAATCTCAGATGATGATCTGAACACTATACGCAGGTGCAGCAGGGAAGGCCACTGAAGCATCATGAGCGGCGTCGACACCGAGGCGTTGCTGTCTGACACGCGCGGCAAGGTGCGGGCTCTTCCCCTCCCAATTCTGCGCTCCTGGCGACATGGATCCAGCCGCATTAAGAGTGAAAGGTGGTAGATATCCGAGAGCGTACAGGCACACGCGATGCATACACGCAGAGTCAGGGTCCCGCCTTTGCAGGATGCCACGCCGCTGAGCCTCGCAGAGGCGCACTTGGCGGCGGCGCACGTGCAGGCCAGGGCCATCAACTACTTCACCTTCGTTCTCGCGCTTGGCGGACTCGTGGTGCTGCTCGCCATCCTGCACGAGTCGCACGCCTGGCACAATACCGCCCTGGGCATCGTGCAGGACGCCATCGTGTCCGAGAGCAAGGTACGGCTTTCAGATTGCAGCAAGCTGCGTGGGTGACTGCGCTGCGTGAATCAGACCTGTCGGGTGCCAGGTCAGGTGCCCGAGTCGTCCGGACAGGTGTGTGCATCTGCTCTGAGCACAATGACACATTGGCATACAGTGTTTGTGACGCCCGTCCACACCATCCTGACGCCTCTTCTGTTGTGCGCAGTCGTGGCGCGACCTCATGCAGGTACTCGTGGACAAGTTCCCGCACTGGCCCATCGGATGAGGAACGTGTCCTGCCAAGACGGAGGAGGCATCATCTGCGGTGGATCATGCCGGCGCGGCTCGAAGGAGGTCAGGCAAAACGCCGACGCTTGTTGTGGCCTTGCACTAGTGACACGGGCTGGCAGCCCTCTGTGATGTACTCTGCGCCACTTAATGTCGCACATGTGTGCCTGTACAATATGTAGCTGAGAATTCTTGCAATCCGGTAGTGGGCAATGCTTGAAAATAGCAAGTCAGCCAACTCGGCATGTAAACCCTCGTGCCTTTGCCGCACAGCTGGATCTAGTGACCCTCGCGAAAGCAACAACAAATACACAAGGGCTTAAGTGACCTCTCTCTAGCTAGCATTCACATTTGCCGCACGAGAGATGCGGTCAGATGCTCCTGTGCTCCTGCACGACACCTGCTCGACTCAACGCTCAAACATGCAAATTCAAGCAAACAACATGCGCCCGTCCCAACGATACCTGGTACCACATCACCAACGATCCATCGTCAACTGCCCATATGACGTTGCCCCTGAATTTGGCCGCCATCATCTCTATATTTTGTACACTGAGAGCGCGGGCGCCATGTGCAGCATTGCATGCGGAATGCCGCCACTGCCGAAAGGATGCCTAGGATGCAGCATGCGCTGCCCAGTCTGACGTCTGACGAGGGGCAAGATCCGAAGGTCGACATCTGAAGGGCTTGTTCTCCTGCCGAGCAGCGGCCAGGCGAGTCGCCGGGTCACAAGGCGCTGTGCCTCTTGGTGCTGGGCTGGCGCCAGCCCAGAAGCGGCGCCGCAGCGCCTGCGGCCCGCCTGCCGAATATATACTAGGGCTGTCTCAAAATCCTAATTTGGGAATCTTGAGACAGCCCCTTCCCCCTGGCCTGCTAATCGGCAGCGTCCGTTACGCGGTGGAAGGCGCGTCGTTGAACGCTTACATGCGGTTATTTTGCATGCGATTGTTCTGGTGCGGCGGCTGGCCGAGCGACGGCATGGCGCTGTAGCCCACCACGGCGACCTTCCACATGAGGAACCCGGCCGCACCTGCGCAGAGGAGACGGCAACCGATGTCGGCAATGGCGTCGCATTGTCGGACTGCTCTCAAGTCCATAATGGACACCGAGAGTCGTGAGTTCGATAATCGGTGGTGGAGTAAAGGGTTATAGTCGTTCGATACGACTGCCCGCGCTTTCGATTGCCTCGGCAATCTTTCCATCATTGTTGTGGGTTGTAAGTCGAATTAATTCGATTTCCACAACAGCCTTCATGTCAAAGGTTCACTTTTCCATCGCTTTCATCAACTCCCTTACCACCCTACCCCCCAAGCTCTGCACATTGGGGATGCCTGCTCACTGATTTCAGCAAAGCGCCCACCAGACCCTACATGCAGGAGTTCCATCAAAATCACCTTTAGAATGTGGCATTAGAATGTGGCATACCTGTGAAAAACTTGGCGGTGGTCTGGGCGCTGTGCGCGGCGTCCGCGTCGGGCGTCAGCTGCAGGTCCAGCAGGTGGATGGAGAGCAGCGTCGCCGCCACGATGAAGGTGAAGCGCGCGTAGCCGCTCTCCATCGCCCGCATGAAGCGGCTGCTGGACGGCTGCGACGATAAAGCGGGCTGGCGTCAGCATCCGACATTGGCGGGATCCACACCGGAAGCGGCTTGTCATCCATCACGACACTACATCCCAAGACCATCTAAGATCATCAGTACACGATCACTGGCAGGGGTGCAGCTGGGTAATTCAACAGGCGCACCGGCTGGTAGGCGCCGGCGCCGCCGGGGATGGCGTCCACGGAGCGCTGCATGAGGAGCTGGTACAGCAGCCCCGCGACGCCGCCAGCGGCAAAGGGCGCGGCAGCCTCCCACCCGCCTGCAGGGCAGTGCGTCCGGTGAGATGAACTGCAAGAGCCCTCTGGAGTGACTGTCTGACACAGTCCTGGCAGGACGCAGGCTGGGGCTGAGAGCTGCGGCAGCAGCAGCGACTTGCCGTGAGGGCATGTGCAGACGGCATTCAAGCTGCAACGAGTGGTGGCTGCCCACCTGTGATCGCAAAGGTGGATGTGCCCAACGCCACCAGGGCCGCGTTCGCGATGGTCAGCCGGCCCTTGAGCGCGCCATAGTCCAGCATGCCCATCGCGTGCAGCGCCGCTGCCTGATCCTGCACCGCGGGACGCGCCAGGTGCGTTCAGCACTCAGCACCAGGTCACGGGCCAGACTCACAAGCTGTACTGTTGAGGCTGCCTTGAACGTGCTCAGGCCTCCCAACAGCCTTTTAAACATGTTTTGAAAGAACATCTCGGCATCCGCAAGCGGCACCTACAGTCGCGGACTATCCGAATGTCTGCGTAGGGCCACAAGTGTTGGCAGTGCTACAGCGTATCTCTGTCTGTATGATGCTGGACATCAAAGCCACACAGCACGGAGTCATCCTTTGACAATAAAAGCACCTAGTCCTAAATTTCAGTCGAAATTCAATTGGAAAACTGCTTTGTCAGTATGACGCTGGAGCTGCCGGAGCCAATCGCCACGGAGCCCTCCATTCGCATTTACATGCCTTGGAATTTCTGCTGGACGGTCCGTTTGAAAACTGCTTGCCTTTGTGAGGATGACGCTGGAGCTGCCGGAGCCGTACACCACGGAACCCTCCGGCACGGGCGTCAGATACGCCGCCGGCTGCTTGCTGCTGCCGAGCGCCTCCCGGCACACGAAGCTGCACAGATTATTGACGGGTCAACAAGCAGGCACTTGGTAGTGTCGACATGTCAAGTGAGCCTCAACGAGGCAAATGACAGGCGAGTAATGACTGTCTTTGCGGCTGCTGCATGGGTGCGGGGCAGCGCAAGCGGCGTAGCGCTGACGACGTGCTGCAGTCCAGGCAAGGCGCAGATGGCTGGGTCGATGCGCGACCAGATGCGCCCAGATGCATGCAACCCAAATAAGCCGGCGCACCGGTCGGTATGGCGGGTGCGGGAGCTGCAGATGTGTACCTCCTCCAGCAGCCAGGACCCTGTCTGCGGCCCCACCAGCAGCCCCGCCAGGGGGCCCAGCTCCGGCCCCAGGAAGCACACCTGCTCGGAAGGACTTCGATGGATATAGATAAGCAACAAGCAGGCTTCTACCAGCAGCCCTGCCAGCGGCCCCAGTTCCGGCCCCAGGAAGCACACCTGCTCGGAAGGCTGCTTGCGTTCCTGGCCCTGCGAGCGTCGGCGGGGAGGCTCTGGCGGACTTGTACTTATGGACAATTTCCGACATCACTGTAGTCACGCAAAAGCATATGTAACCCTAACGTATCTGGCAGCTCAAATGGACATGCCCCCATTCATATCGCCCGCGCTCTGCGCTGCGCAGAGCTGTTGGCATTTCGGGCATAAGACTGACTGACCTCGTCCACGCCGCCCGGCCGGAAACGCGGCTTTGGTGGCGACCGCTTGCTCGCAGCGGCCGCTACGGCAAACGTCGACGCCGAGCAGTTGGCGCCCGCCTCCTTGTCTGCCACCTGCCGAGGCAGCAACGGCATCGTCATTGCTGCGACATTGTCATTGCTGACTCACCGGCATTGCTGCTCCACTGTCGACTCGCCCAGCCAAGGTGCCCTGTCGTCTTTCTCAACGCGAGTGCACGATGACGCATGGCACAGCCATATATAGCTCAGGAACGATGCCGTTCTAGCTGGTAGCATCCCTGCCATGCTTTTTCTCGATTTGTATTGCTCACCTTGCAGATGTGGCGCAGACCGGCCTCTGCGGCCTCGGCGTCATACAGCGGCGGGATGCGGTGCAGGAAGCTGGAGCCGTCAGCGCCGATGAGGCACACAAACACGCCCGCATCGGGGTCGTCAACGCCGGCGCCACGGCCACGGCCTGTGGTGACGCGCACCGTGTACACCGTCTGCTGCCGCGCTGAGTCCTGCACGCGCTTAGTTCAGACTTCATCGTGACAGACCGCCTAGGGGAGCAAATCAATTTTGCGGCCGCATCAACGACATGCCTGCGTGTCGGCCGGCAGCAGCGCTGGCACAGCCACAGCAGTGCACAACGTAGCAGGATAGCATGCTGCATGAACTGCATGATGCAGAGCCCACAGTGCGACTGGCGGCATAGCAATGAGAAGTGCCAGCTGTGCCACCCTACGAAATCGAAGGTAGGAGGGCGCACGGCTCATGCACGGCGTGCAGACCGTCCCTCGACACGAGCAAATCCATTGCAGCAGCGCAAGTAAGTGTCTACGCATGAAAGTGCTGCCTTGCGGCTAGAATGCCTCGTCAGCTTGCCCAATTCCCAGATCGCATGTCGGTACCGCTTTGCAGTTGCGCAGGTGACACTCACCGATGTGCCTGGGTCGTGCGATATGAGACGAGACGGCAGAACCTTTTTGCTGGCGAAGTATGCGCGCACACCACCCGCGCGCGGTCGGTCCAGTGGCCCCTGTTCCGGGCGTGCTAACGCTTGCACGCCAGCGTGTCGAGGACCACACGGTCTGGCACAGGGACTGGCGAGCTCATCACACCTCCATTGCGATGGCTTCCGGCCCGATGAAAGTTGCGCGTGCAGCCCTTGGCACAACATCGCGAGGGTTTGAACTGGCAAATGCCAAACTCGCTGCTGGACAGTTCCACTGCCTTTCGTTAGGCTACGAGATACACAGGCGCCACGAATTGATGCAGCGGCTCCGCGTGTAAATGCACAATGGCACAAGCGACCTGGACTTCTTGTGGATTTCTTTGTGCCAGGAGCAGGGGTATAAATCATTCCGAAACCCGCGCGCAATCCGTCAGACGGTCAGACAGCACAATGCTGGTCCCGAAACCACATCGACTAGTGCTGCGTGGCCTCGACTGGAGCAACTCCTCGCAAGATGTCAGCCCTGCTAGGTGTGGATAAGAAGCATGCATGAAATCGCGCGCCGAGCGCCGCAGCGCGCTGCTATTTGCCTGGCTGTGTGCCGCACGCGGCAAGCGTCCTCAAAACCTGAGGAGAAGTCGAGTCACATTGCTAGCTAGTTACAGCATCGTCGGCTGAACAAAATTTCGAAAACTCCTCAATCACCGACGCATATTTCCATCATCACATGTCCCAAATTTCATTGCACAGGACGCGGTCCCAGAAGCAGCAGCGGCCGCAGAAGACGGGCCTTGAATAATGTGCTGACACCCGATTGAACCATTAAAAGCAGTAGCATCGGCAGCCGAGTGATTCATCGACACAGTTACAGAACCCTCAGTGTACAAGCGCAATGGCACCAGGACGCAACGGCGCCACGACACCAGAAACATCAGCACCCTCATTACTTGCTGGCCGTCGCAGCCCAGGCAGCATCCTCGTCACTTGCTCGTCGTATGCTGAGCGCTGCGGCCTCGTGACAATTGCTGTTGGTTCGTCCCTGCTGGCCGCTGCAGTTGCGTAAGTGGCAGCTGGCTGCCCACTTGCTCGTCACTTGCTGGCCGCCGCAGCTGCGGCAGCATGGTCCTCTCGCAGCTCGCGCAGACCCTGCTCCCGGCTCACCGAGCTCGTGTAGCCCAGCTCCCTGAGTGCAAGACGCCACAGTGTCATGTGGAAGGGCTGATTCCAAGTGGCGCGTGCAGCGAGCATGGCGCGCGAGCTGCGGAATTGTCACACGCGCAGATGGATGTCGCCAGGGAGCTTGTCAAGAGCAATCAGCAGTAAGCTTGCACCACGTTGCAACGGCTAGAGAATGATGAGGCGCACAGAGCGTCGTACCTGCGCGCCTTGTCGTCTACAACCTTGTGCGCCATGAGCGCCAGCATCTGGCAGCCGATCTCAAACCCAAACGGCTTAACAAAAGACCCCTCACCTACGGGCCTTGTCGTCCACGACCGTGACCTCGTGTGCCATGAGCGCCAGCATCTGGCGCCCGATCGGCGCCTCACGCCTGACGCCGAATCCGACAAACGGCAGCGACTCCAGCAGCGTGGCCAGCACCCAGGCCAGCCTGAAGGGGACCCTGCCGCCCGCCGACTTCGGGCGGCCCTGGCGCGCATGTCAAATCCAGATCAACACCTTTCAAGGCAAGGCAGACTCAAGTTGCGCATCATGCAAGCAAAATCAGACTCAAGCGGCGGATTCAAGCTCGGCAGCAGTTAAGGTGGTGACCACGCTCTGCTTGACAAGGCGGCAGCGAGGCGCCACCCCGGGTTCCTTTTGTTCAATGGCGCATGCAATTGGGTAGAAATTCAAAGTGGTCTCTGCCAGGGTTCACTGCAGCCAAATTTAAGGGTTTGAGGGCCACCTGCGTCTCCAGCATTTCCGTGATGAAGTCCTCAAACACGACATCGTCGCCGTCCGTGAGGAAGTAGACGCTCCCCGGTTTTCCTTTGAGCGCTGCCAGACGTGTGCCCTCCGCCACATTCCTGAACATGGGCCACGTGACCAGGCCTTACAGCCCAGGTGCAGGCTGTAGCCAGCCAGGCAGCAGAAGCAAGGCTGTCAGGTTGAACCCATGTCATGCAGCACACCATAGCTTGGTCAATGCGGAGATCCTGCGGTCTGCATACCTGACATGGCAGGTGCTCGACTTGTAGCGCGGGGAGAAGAACTTCCTGCATCACCACCAAATGCGTCAGATGCAATCTGTACCTTTACAACTCTTGCTCAACAGGTCTTCACAGTCCAAAATCATCAGATCCGTGGAACTCTTTCACGGCACGCACCATTGTCCCTTGTCAACTGCGTCCGTGATCATCCTTCAGGACAACGGTGTCGCCGCGCCCCCAAACGAACCGGGGGCGCACCACAACCGTCGCGAAGCCGCCCTCTGGATCGTTGGCGGCCTGCACGTAAGCCAACAATTCCAAATCAGCAGACACATTCCTGCTGCATCTGACCCTGCCAAGCCCATCCCTTCAAAGCATCATCAGCGGGCTATCTGACAAGGGTTCCAGAGTTTTAGGTTTCAGGAGTCAGGGCAGCTCACCAGCACAGCTCGCTCCGACAGGATCTTGGATTCAGTGTAGGGCGCGTAGAATGGTGGCAGCGGCGTCGGGCGTTGTCTCGTCGGCCTTGATGATCGGCTGGGAGCTGTGCACCAGGACGGCCTCGGTGCCGATGTGCACGAACCTGCCGACCTTGGCCTGTTTCGCGGCCGCCAGCACGTTCTTCGTCCCTTCCACTGTGACCTGTTTGGACAACAGCGCAGGCGTCTCAGGCGGAGCCCTGGATCATCTATCGAAGGACGGTCCACAGCCAAGGCTGGCAGGCCATGTGCATGCCGATGATTTCCTTCAGTGCAGTGAATAGCGCGTCGCACCTTCTGGAAGTCAGCAAAGGGGCCCCACATGGCCACCTTGGCGGCACAGTGAATGAGGACATTGCAACCGGCCATGCCTGCGAGCCAGAACCAGCGCGTGAATAAGAATCGGCGTTTTCCGAAAGGGCTGTGAAGTGCTGACAGTATCAGTGAGTCACTCATGCCTGTCATGCATCTGTGCGCCAGTGCCCTTACCTTCTGCCAGCTTTTGCGTGTCCATGTTGACATCTCCGCGAACGACGTCCGCGGTGCCGCCTGCGCTGGCCGCTGCGTCTCTGATGGCCGTGTCAGACACGTCAGAGCGAGACAGCGCCACCACTGTGTCGCCGTGCTGCAGCAGGTGGGCGATGGTGTTGCGACCCACGAAGCCGCTCGCGCCATCAATGAAAACCTTCATCGTTGTGAACGGATGCCTCTAGAGCCGAGAGACACCTGCCACACACACCGAGGCTCAGAGAGAAGGTAGAGATGAAAGAGCGGGCACTTCAAGCCAGGAAGCCATCAAATATCGCATCTGCACCTGTGAGGCTGAAGGTGGTGGCGAATGCAAGTGCAGCTGTAAAATCGCCAGTGAGCGGCTGGTAGCTACGACGTGACCGCTATTCAGATGAGGAGATGATTGCGAGTTGTGTGTTTTGCAGTATCGATCAGGCGCGCGTCTCGTGAGGGCGCACGTGCCTGATCAATGCACACGGCATCCCCCTTTCTGAAGCTCCGGGACTCGAAGGTCGAAGCCCAGCACGCAGCACAGCGCAGCATGTCGTGCCTTTCACACTCGGTGCTTTCCAAAGTCTCGTGCTGCCACAGCTCGTGATGTCACGACTATCCATCTCCGAGAGCAGACATGCTGCTGTCTGTCGTGCTGGTCCAGCCCATGGTGCTCGCTCGCGCAGCGGCAAAGGCCTCGACTGCACCAGCTCACAGCTTGATGTGAAGGAGCTTCACATCAAATTGCAGTCAGGTGGCGGCTTAGCGGCACTGCCATGCAAACTTGCATGGCAGATCAGCCCAGTTGACACATCCTGCGTCCGATGCGCGTCGGTGCAGAATCTTGCGCCCGATCCTCCCTTCTCACATGAAAATGAGCAACGTGCTCACCATTTCGGGCAGGCAGGCGTCAAGTGCGACATTCACACAGGGCAGCCAATGCGCAGCGAGGGAGTCGTGGGCATTACGCTGCTCTCATTGCCGCACATTTAATGTACTGTATTATTGAAGAACGAAGAGGACGCCTGACAAAACGCGGCCTGTGCGCAGGATTGGTCGGAATGGCTGTCGAACCCTTTCTGCAGTGTTTGTCTAGCATTCCCATGTTTGTTATAATTATGATCGATGCATACTGGGCCGGCGGCTGCAGCGCCTTCATGCACGCCCTATATCAGTTCAAGAAGTGTTTGTCTTAATTGTCTTAATCAACAAACAAAATCCAAGACAAGCCAAAGAAAATCCAAGACAAGCCAGCAAACCAATATTCGAAAGTTCAAGTCTGGAAGGAGTTGAGATGCACGGAGTCTATGCCGCACAGCAGCCGCGTGATGCGCTTGGCACATCAGTGCTGGCGAAAGCGGCACAGCATGGTGAGCCAGCCGCAGCGGAGGTATTTCGCCAGCGGTAGCGAGGCCGCAGACAGTTCGCCAAGTAGCCAACAAGCCACGAAAGCCGGTGGCAAAGGATCCTTCCGGAGTCGCAAAAGATGGCCGGCAGCGAAGGCGACCACGCTCACGGCGGAGCAGGTGACCGAGCGTGCAGAGGAGCCGGACCGAAAGAAAGGGGCGTCAGCGGCTTTAAAGCGCTCTATCCCTCTGATCATGGGCCTCCCGCATCTCCTGCAGACCCTTTTCTATGGTCATGTGTGACTGGTAGCCCAGCTCCCTGTGCACAGCGGCACCACGTACCATCAGCATTGGTGCTGACCCCCGGCATGTGTGGCACCTATTGCGGTCCGCCCATGCCATGCGGCAGCACAGGCAGCTGCCAGTAGGCGCCGCCGGCGCTTTCTGTGAGAACGCTTTGCGGATATTCTACCGTGTTAGCAACGACACAACACTTATCAACAGCCACCATGTTGGACTGAATACCTTCGCGCCTTTGTGTCCACGAGGGTGAGCTCCCGCGCCATCAGCCCCAGCATCTGGCGGTTTATGAACGGCTCGCGGGTCACACCGTAGCCCAGCAGCGGGATCGACTCCAAAATGGACGCCAGCGCCCACGCCAGCCGGTAGGGTATCCGCATCAAATCCGGCTTGGCGCGGCCCTGCATGCATCGGATAGCAGCGATGTGATGAGGGCGCCTGTGTACTATCATATCAGGCAGAGTATCCGCTGCACAATCTGGAAAACAGAAGATGCCCATAAACGAAGTGCTAATCCAAATAAACCCACACCTGCGTCTCCATCATGCGGCCGGGAACTGCTCCATGTCGGGGTACTCGCCGTCTGTCAGAAAGTAGGCCTGCAACATATACAGACAGCATGAGTGACGTTTAGTACTTTAGAGAGTACCAATCAACAGCGCCTGACACAGTGTATACGTAGCTCTACCAGCATGTATTACCATGAAGGCAGGCGGCAAGGCAGAGCTTAGACCTGCCCCACCTGTGAGCTTTTACAATGGCAGGAAACTACATCAAGGCGCATTACGGTATCTGCACATCTGAGCAGCTGTTCAGCTGGGAGAGTAAGGGACCTACCTGTCCGGGCCGGCCCTTCACAGCAGCGAGGCGTGCCCCCTCTACCAGGTTCCTGCAACAGGGTGGCAAGGTGCATGGTCGCTTCATACCCATTTTCGCTGCGTCACTTTTGGGATAGTGATGCAAAAGTCCACTTCTGAGATAGTGATGCAATAGTCCACAGGACGGCGACCATGCGTCTTGGCAGAATTTCAAGCAGGTTTATGCCTGACGTGGCAGGTCGAGGTTTTGAAGCATGGAGAGAACCCCCGCCTGCATCACCAATGCAAAGCACGCTCAGTTGCCGTCTAGGCGCCAGCTGCAGATCTCACTCCAACATGCCGATGGACGATCATGCCCAGCAGCAAGCTCAGCGAAATGTGCCTAAACGAAGGCAGTGAGTCCGACATTTCTGAGAATGGAATCAAGTAACAGGTAATGCACCAGCTGCCGGCGTCAACGGCCTCCAGGATCTCTGGCAGATTGACAGTGTCACCTCTGCCTGCAGGTACATATCAAAGGTTATATTCGTTTGCCAACGATGATCAGACAGATGAAAGGCACATGCGGTCACAGGGAAAACAGGGAGTCGTGCTGTGTCGTGGACTCACCCCACACAAAGCGTGGGCGCACCACCACTGTGGCAAATCCCGCGTGAGGGTCATTCGCATTCTGCGCCAAACAAACCCTCAACTAAGAACCCACACACTACGGCAACTGACAAGGAGCGCTGCAAAAGGCAGCGTGTCCCATGCAGCAGCGGTATCTTAGGCAAACTGACAGCAGCGGCTGGAACCCCACCAGGACGGCTCTCTCTGCCAGGATCTTGCTGGAGGTGTAGGGTGCATGAAAGGTCGGCAGCACCATCGGCACCGACTCATCCGCCAGGTGGACCGGCTGTGCGTCATGCAGTAGCACCGCCTCAGTGCCGATGTGTACCAGCCGCGCCACCTTGGCCAGGCGGGCTGCCTCCACAACGTTCTTTGTGCCTGCCAGAAGGAATTTCAGCAGAGATGACATGCTGTCGCAACATTCTCACCCAGATAGACAACAGGCAAGGCGTGCTTCAGTTGCTGTCTCTGCAAAGCGACATCAAATCGATGTTCCCAGGCGATCTGACCTTCGACATTGGTCTCCTGGAACGGCGCCCACGGACCCCAGCCGTCAATCCTGGCGGCGCTGTGGATGATCACGTCGCAGCCCGCCATGCCTGCGTGTCGAATGAGCGGCTCAGCGCCGCAAAGGCACTTTTCAGCCGCAGCTAAAGCCGGGGCTCGCGTCACAGCGAATTACTGTTCGGTACGATGCGTGGAGGGAAGCCTCCAGCGACAGTGCAGTGCAGGTTGCAGACCTTTGGCCAGGGCGTCAACGTCTGACGTGAGGCTGCCGCGCACAATGGACACATCGCCGCCGTCAGCAGCCTCCTTGATGATCGCATCCGCCTTCTCAGACCGGGACATGGCGACGACTGAGTCGCCATGCGCTAGGAGGTGCGGAATCAGATTTCGCCCCACAAAGCCGCTGCCGCCCGTCACGAAAACCCTCATGTTGCTGTGTTGCCGTCGGCACCTGCAGCGGGTTGCAAGATGTGACGATCGCTTGGGGGTGCCACATAGATGGTTAATAGATAGGTCCACAAGAAAACCTGACTGACGTAGTAGAATGCCGCATGCAATGGGATGCACGACGAAAACAGCGGATGTGTTGTGCCAGAGTTCACGAGGACATGATAAAATTTCCCTCGCAGATCACACAGTTGCAGGAGGACAATGGGACCAGTTTTCAATGCTGCACCTGCTTTCAACGAAAGCGATGGGATCGGTCAGAATGAACCCGATCGATGCAGCAGGAAGCCCGCGTGACTGACTTCTTCAAATCAATTGCAATGATAAGAGCACTAGAACGGAATCTGGCGTGCTAGCGTCGATTGCGGCTGCGTGGCCGCATGCTTTTCCGACACGCACGTGGCCAGACAGAAGCTTGGAGGAAGCACCACCGTGGTGTACAAGCCCTTGGACAGGACAACAGGGTGCGTGCTGGGCACGAACGAACATTACAACTGTGAGGTAGTGTACATAACAATCGGCAAGAACCTCGTTCACTGGCGCCGTTAAATCAGCAGCTGCGCTGTTTTGGGCATCGGCGGCTTCAAGTCTCGGAATGAGCTGCTGTCGTCGCTGGCAAACACTCGACAGCAGCAGTCGGAATTCCTGCTATAGCGGGGGGCTCCTCAGATTGCGTCGCCGCTTACAAAACCGCTGCCTTGCCGTCGCCATGACGCGCAGGCGTCTCGGACCGCCCGCGATCATTCGGCCATGGGCTCGGCGGCGTCGGCCTCCGCGTCCGAGCCGGGGGCGCCCTGCTTGATGTCCAGCTCCAGCTCGTACTCCTGCAGGATGGATCAATCACAAGTCTTGACCAATAACCCTTCGAATTTTATGCCTGAGGCCGATGCAGGTGTAGAGGGCTGCGACACAGACACTCCGCATGCCCCCAGCGCAATGTCAATGCCACCAAGCAGGTTCGCACGCCAAGTTGATCTCTGGGCTGATGAGAAGCGTTGTGAAGGCAGAGTCCTCGACAGCCCACCTGGTCGGCGCCCATGTAGCTGTCGCACATGAAGTAGAGCGTAAGTTTCGCGGCGCCGGCCGCCTCCGGGGCCGTGAACTCCAGGCGGCCGCGCCACGCGGCGCCCAGCTTGACGCGCTTGATGGCCAGCAGCGTGTTGGCCTTCGCGTCACCGACCACCAGCCACCAGTTCTCGTCCTTGCGCCCCGGGTACCTGGCGCAGAGATTGAAAGAGGGTGTTGCAATGACTGGAATGTGACATTGATGCGCGTCTGCAATTTTCCTGTCGCCGACGACCCGCCACCAGCTCTCCTCCTCGCGGCTTGGGTACCTGTGGAGATGCATGCTGGAGACAGGGCGCTAAATTACAGTTGGATCCAAAGCAGGATGTGGCGGCAGCAGGAGTGAAACGTCAGGGTTGCGGAATTGAACGCTCCGCGCTGGGGCGGGGCCATCCACTCTGCGGCTGCAATCCGAGCACACAGCCTTGCCCAACTTGATTGAGAAAATGTATGGTTGTGGGAAGGGCTCCCGAAACCTCACCTGGAGGCATGGACAGGAGTGAGCTTGCCCTTCATGCGCCCGCTCCAGGGTGACCTCCATGGTGACGGGTTCGCCGCCGTTGATGCCATCTTCAAGCATTTGATCTTTAGACAAGAACAGACGCAGAAAGACGCGTTCCCACCTGGGAGCGTCGGCGGGGGTGAGCTCCCTTTTCATGCGCCCGCTCCAGGGTGACCTCCACGTTGACGGGCTAGTCCTGTTTCTGCCAATGGTTTTATAGCGGGGGTGCTTGCTGCTGAAAGCAGCATGTCTCACCTGGAGGCGTCGACGGGGGTGAGCTCCCCCTCCAGCGCCCGCTCCAGGGTGACCTCCACGGTGACAGGCTCCCCGGCGGTGACGCCGTCGGCGTCGGCCAGCGCGTGCGTCATCTGGATGTCCGGGTAGCGGTTGCAGAAGCGCGCAATGTCGCTCAGCTGCCCGTCCGACATCTGCAGCAGCTCCCGCCGCGCGTCGTCCTGCAGTGGCGATGACATTATGTAAACACGTCTGTAGCAATGCATGCAGAATGTCCCAAAGCAGCCTGTTCGAATCTGCAGCAGCTCCCGCCGCACGTCGCCTTCAGGTTCACACCCACGTCTTCAGAGATACGCCCCCACCCGTCGACAAGGTATTTTGAACAAAACGCAGCATGTACACATGTGCTGAGGGAGGCAGGTAGTGACAGCGGGCGAATTAGAGACACGTGTGACAGAATAGCACATGCATGCACCTCCATGTCGGTGAGGTCAAACACGGACTCGACGCCGGCCTTGGTGGCGGCGGCGGCCAGCTCCTTTGTGAAGTGCGGCAGCTGCAGCAGCGGGGAGTCGCGCTCCCAGCAGCCCTGCGCCGCCAATTGATCGGTCAGAGTGACAGATATTGCGGTCAGAGTGACAGATAATGCATTCTTCAGCTCAGCGTGTGTTGTGCAACATACAAGTGGCAGGCGGATTTCAAATTGCACAGCAAAGCCTGGCAAGCGAACAGCAGCCCACTGCAAACGAAAAGGTACGATAGCGTGTGCGGAAATCATGAACTAAAGCAGCACCTGCGACACCATCTGCGCCACCTCCATCGCCGCCAGCGCCGGGCTGAGCCAGCCGCTGCTGCTGATGACGTCCACCATCGCCTGCGCACACATACGTAGGTTTGTGAAGGGCTCAGGAAGCAGTCATATAGATTCTCGCATGCTGGGGCTTCGGGGCACAGCAGCTCGAGGGGAACGTAGCGCCGCCACACAGGTCAGCGTCGCCGGCAAATAACAGATACCGTGGCTGCAATGACTGCCGACAAACGAACTGACCAGCACTCATAGCGACATTTGACACCGCCGCGCACCTGGAGCAGGCGTGACGCCTTGAGCAGCACGTCTGACTGGTCGGATACCATCTCCCCCGAAATCTGCATCCGCGAGAAGTGCGCCTGCAGGAGCAGCGACAGTCGAGCCAGTCGAGCATTGCCAGTGAAGCCTTATCACAACCATTTTGGCATGCCAGAAATGTGGTGTGTTGCGCGTTACATGCAAGAGGTGCATTAGACAGGCTTTCACTGGTCTTTCGTAACTTGGTGACATTGTGAGCTACGTGGCAGTGGACATCATACGATACACATGCACATTTCCGCCTCCATACCTGAAGCAGGGCATTGGCCTTGACGTGGGGGTCAGTGAAACGGGGCTTGTCCACCGCCACGGGCGCGTGCAGCAGCAGCCGCCGCACTGCGTCCTCCTCCCCCGGCCGCAGTGGCAGCTCGTCGAACTCCGATGCCGCCGACAGAATCTCCAGCAGACCCTGCACCATAGGGAAGAGAGTGGTTGCTGCTTGAGCATCAAAGAGACTTTGCCACAATGCCGCATGTTCAGTTGTGCAAGACGGCCTTCAAGTCGCGCACAAGGAAACGGGCACGAATTTCTCGATCAGGAGAGGGATGATGCACACTTCACGTGGCTATGTTACGTTCGCTCCATGCAGAGGCCGAGCTCAGGCGCACCTTGGTCTTGGTCTTGGCGGTGAGGGAGGAGGCGAACAGCTCGATGGTGGTGTACGTGATGTAATAGTACGCCGCGATCATGCCCAGGTTCAGCGGCTCCAGGTCCATGTCGTCCTGACATCAGCAACTATGAATGTTCAAATCGTTTCGAGAAAACTCAAAAACGTGCTGCGATCATGCCCAGGTTCAGCGGCTCCAGGTCCATGTCATACTGCTGAATCGCAATGTGTAGTATGGAGACAGCAGGCGGTCAGGAACAATTTGCAGCCGTGGTGCCGATCGAAAACAGATAAGATTTCCCGCTGTCCACCTGCCCGCGACTTGACCAGCGTTGACCAGCTCCGAGATTGACATGAACAGTCGGTGAGACATAAATGGAGGGTGCGCACCTCGATGGCGATGACGCGCGACTGCTCCAGATCCGACAGCGTGTTCTCGATCAGATCGGACAGGTGGTCCGACAGGTGCCGGTGGCTCGTCCCCTGCACGCAGCACAACCTCGCAGATGCACAGAGGCTGGATGGACAGCGCCCTAATGAGAAGCACACAACGCGTCGGCATGTTTCTGTACACGGACCTGGACTCCGAGCAGGTGCTGCTGCCAGCAACGGTAAGTGGATATGAGCAGGTGTCACAAGGCCCTGGTACCAGCTTTCGAGTTTCAACACCTGTTGGTTTTATTAGCAAGGATTCCCAACCTGCAGGTTGTAGTAGTTGGGGTTCTGCGCGAGGCGGCGGTAGTAGAAGGTCCAGGTCAGATAGTCCACCGCGTCCTGCTTCGTCGTGATCGTTCGTGTCACGATCTGCAAACAGGAAAGGCCGCACATCAGAAGGGTTCCCGCAAACATCAGCATGTGACACCTGAGTGGATGACCTGCTGGTTGCGCTAGCCGCAGTGCCCCTGATACCTGCAGTAGTTGCCGGGTGGCACCGCTTTCCGCAGCATCGACCCCAGTTGCACGATGGCAACATCACTGAGCACAGAATTGCAGATGATGCGCATTTCACTGGACGATCAGATGCCCAATGCGCATAATGTTCCTGGAAATCGCACCTCGGCGGCCAGGTGGTCGTGCAGGAAGGCGTCCAGGTGCGACTCCACGGGGAACGGCTCGAACAGAAACTTCTTGTAGTAGCCCTTCTTCGGGCCATGGCACAGCAGCATGCACCTGCGAGCAGACGCAAGACAACGGTTGGCCGCCTGGTTGCATGAGACGTACTGCGCCTATGCCAGTGCACCATTTGTGGCAGGTCGGCGGCTAGGTTGATGGCGCACTGGTGCCAACGGCGCCGCTGTGCTGAAGGGCACAAGGAAAGACAGTGTCTGTCTATAATCAACCGATTGCTCACCAGCCGGAGGCGTCCTTGGCGCGCACAGCGCGGCCCATAATTTGCAGGAGGCCGGTGATGAGGTGATAGGTGGCACCGCCGCTGCCGATTCATCATAGGAAAGCAAAGATGGACAGAAGGTGACTACTACTTGAGAATGAAATCGCTTCTTACCGGCCGGAGGCATCCTTGGCGCGCACGGCGCGGCCCATCATCTGCAGCAGGTCGGTGATGGGGTAATCGGTGCCACCGCCACCGCCGCCGTAGTACTGCGTCCCCATGATCACCACCTGCTGCGCCTCAGCTGTGAGCCCCCAGCACAGGTCCGCCGGCACCACCAGCACCTGCGCCCGCGTTCCAAGCATGTCTCAGAGTGTATATCGAGATTCAGGGACAATCGTCATCGCAGAGGCGTCTGACATGACTGTGTGTGGCACAACCATTCACAAGCGCCTTTTGCGTTCGCCCAGACGACAGCCACACGGTCAGTCGCCTGCCTCCAAAGCGCCGATCCACGTGCAGGCAAGCGCATGGCATGCGGAGAGTACACGTATGCCCTGCCTGCGCAGCAGCGCACCTGGATGGCGCCGGCGGCAAAGAGGCGCTCCGCGACAGCGCGGTCCTCGGGCTTCATGGTGTCCTGCAGGAAGGCGACGCCGCACTCCAGCCCAAAGCGCAGCGCATCGTTCCGCACCGTCTCCACCTCCGCCGCGACGTCCGCCTCCGCCGCCTGCAGTTGTGCAAGGGTGTCCAGGACTGGAGTACAGGAATCCGGGAATCGTGCAGGATGGACTGCAGGAGGCCAGGAACCACCCACTGATGCGACGTTTGTGCGACTCCAGCAATGCTGGGCACACTCGGGCTGCCGTGTGCGGCTGAGAGGGCGCAGACTCGCCATGCTGGCAGTGTCGTCAACAAAATCTCATTTCAGCTGACCTGCAGGAAGCGCTTGGGCAGGCCGTCGGCGGCTGCGTACTCCAGGATCTCCATCGTCGTCATGCGCGCGTGCTTCCGTGTCGGCACAAACACGATGCTCGACTGATTCTGCGGAAACAGCGATGCAAACCGTCAGACCGGCGTCACATGCAGTCTCAAGGCAACCACCAGCCTGCTCGTGCTGCTGCCTCCTTACAAAGGTGCACGCACAGTACTGTATAAATCCCATATGAATGCCAATGCTGTGCAGTGCTCGACCCACTCGGATCACAGCAGTCCAGGCGTCAGCAGAGACAAGGTCGCTCTTGGACGCTGGCGTTGACGAGGGCGGAGTAGTGCAGCTAGGGCGCGCCCAAGCCTGCTTACAACCCAGTAGCACGAGAGCACACAGTTGTAGGACAACGTGTTGCACCTGGGCGCTGGCGCTGACGAGGGCGGAGTAGGTGGGCCGAGACATGGCCTGCAGCCGCGCGTCAAAGTTGACGATGTCGAAGCCCATGATGTGGATGTCCAGCGGCACCGGCCGCACGCCTGCGCGTAGGCACCACATTCATGTCGACTCTGTCACTGCAAATACGCGCAGCACTGCTGCGCCAGGAGGAAGGTGTCTGCGCAGACAACGTGTACCAGTGCTTCTCACCCAGCCAAGTTGTCGACGCTGTGCTTGCGGGTTTGAGTGCCTCCTTGGCAGGCAGAGGACCAAGCAGTCATCATTTGGGTGCACAGATGAAGGTGCAGCTGGCATCACAGTGCAAAGACTCAGGGGCTGCAGAGGCGCACCCGGCGGGAAGTTGAAGAGGGAGTGCGACGACGCCCCGATCCACTCGCCCAGGTCCTTGGCGTTGGCCAGACTGGTGCAGAGGCCCACGATGCGGATGGGGCCCTCCACCTGGCTGGCGATGAGCCGCATGCGCGAGGTCACCACCTCCAGCGCCGCGCCGTGCCGCTGCAGAGGACAGAACGCCTTCTCAGAACAGGTAGCCTGTACAATGACCGCTCTGAAAAAGGGTGCTGGGCCAATGGCTGGCGATGAGCCGCATGCGCGAGGTCACCACCTCCAGCGCCGCGCCGTGCCGCTGCAACACACACGAGTTGCATCGGGAGATGGCATGACAACCGATTGAAATGCACTGTAGGCAGGTTCTGCACTGTATGACAAGCGGTGCAGTGCCTCGGTTCTGAAAGCTGCCAAGTGGTCGCTGGCATTCCACATGACAGTGCCGCACCTGGCCGATGAGGTGCAGCTCGTCGACAATGAACAGCGCGGTTTCCTTGACAAAGCGCCGCTGCCGCCACCGCCGTGACAGCATGTCCCACTTCTCCGGCGTGCTGATCACGATGTTGCCCTGGAGAAGCAGCGACGAAAAGGATCAGCCTTGCGTCTGATGAGTCTGCAGGGCATCGGATTTCACCTAAGGGAAACAAGGCTGAACAGCATGCTGCCCGCGCTCGTGTTCGCTCGCCGACAGACAAGCAGGAATAAGAGAGTGCAAGGTTAATATGTCGAGCGTTGCCAGGAAGCACCTTCTCAAGCAGCTTGTGGTCGGTGGTGGGCTCGCCAACGAGCTCCACCACGTTGAGCCCCAGCCGCGTGCCGAACTTGGCAGTCCAGTCCCGCAGCCGCTCCGTCGCCAGCGCCTGCATCGGCGCGATGTACACTGCCCGCGCTGCGCCCTTGCCGGCTGCCGCCTGGCAATAGTGCGACACCAGAGGTCCTTACAGAGAGCTGACGCCTCAGAAGAGTTTTCGCACTGATTACACGAAACTGTTGAGCGGCGCAATAGACACCGCCCGCGCTGCACCCTTGCCGGCTGCCGCCTGAGCATTGCACGCCAAGCACGTCTTTGCAGAGACTCAACAACGAGGTTCTGCACGCCAGTCAATCAGCGAAGCGGTGCCCTCTCCCCGAAAAGGGCGCTTGCCCTGTGCCGCCTGGAGTGGTATCAAGCAATAGGTTCAGATCGTTCAGCCCGAAGATGGAGCGGTGCATGCCCCCGGTGGTCGGGGAAACACCGCGATAGCGCTTTGCGACAGCTGCGACTGCTGTCACGCGAGCCTGCTAGCAGTTCGGCCTGCGCAAAAAGGGGTTTCATCCAGATGATACGCAGCTCTAGTGACACACAGGCAACGACCTCGAGGTGCAGGTTCGGAAGGGATGGAAGCGTTTGGCCTGGACAGAAAGACAGAGGCCCTTTGTCAGCCTGGTGAGACTGCCACCGACGCACCTGACGCAGCATGCGGAGGATGGCAAACTCAGCGCACACAGTCTTGCCGGAGCCTGTCGGGGCCGCCACCAGCACGTTCTCCGCTGTGTTGTACAGCGTGTTGAACACCTGCAGTGGAATGTGCAATGACAAAATTGTATATTAGCTGTGAACAGCAGGTTTGATCAGTGCAACCTGTCGCGGCTGACCTGCACTGAGCACACTGCGACTTCAGTCAGGGTAGGGCACATCAATGCCTTATGTTAGCTGTTCCACGAACAAACAAGCGAGTGGGTGCGCGCAGTACCTGTGTCTGGATGGGGTTGAAGGTGGTGAAGGCCTGGTCGGCAAACAGCGCCTCGAACGCCGGGTCCCGCAGCGCGTCCAGCGGCAGCGGCTGCAGAGAATCAAACTTGAACATCCGATCAGGAATATGCAATAATCACGCTGCTGAGCCAAGCGCTCTCCTGTGCTCATGAATGGACACGAATGCCCGCAAATGCTGCATGGCCCGGAACGCTGCTTCAAAATTCACAGGGAAATCAGTGACAGGTCATTGCAGGGACTGCAGCTCACACAACGCATGTCACGGCAGATACGCAACAGACACACAGCGCACCTGCAGGTCCAGCAGCTCGGTGGGCGGCGGGTAGCGCTCCGGCAGGATGAGGTGCCGGAAGCTGACAGGCAGCACCGCCTCGCTCTGCAGCCACCGGTCTGACACCACCTACACGGCAGGAATCCATGCATGTCAGCACACCGCGTCAAGAGCCTCCGACTGTAGCAACATCGTCAAGCTCTTTCGAAACAAGTGCGGCAACAGGACACACTTCGCAGAGCCTCGAGGCATGGCACAGAGCAGGACTGCCATGCCACGCCGCACACCAACCTGCAAAAACCATGCGGACCCGGCTGAAATGAAATATCGCGGCGGCAGTGGCTCCGAAATGGGCATGTTGAAGGTGTGATTTCAGGACTCAAGGTTTTCACAGTAGCAGATTTTTCGCGGACCCGGATGAAGTACTGCGGCGGCAGCGGCTCGGAGATGGGCACGGTGAAGGAGACGGTGTGGTCCTCCTCCGCAAACGACTTCTTGAGCAGCCAGTACTGGTGGTGCAGGATGAACTCGCTGTCCGAGTCCTCCACCATGATCCAGAACGGCTCGACAAAGTTGTGCACCTTGTCCTGCGCACGAGCAAAGACAAATGCTGTCACGAGATGTGGCTCTCATCGGATGACCATGGCAGACGCAGGACCTGATGCGCCAATGACGGGTCAGCGTGAATCCCCACAGCAGCGCAAGTGACAATGAGGACAGGTGACATTCAACAAAGTCAAGGACAAATCCTCCGCAACATCAAGAGAAGCCGGGGTGGCTCACGTCCCACTGGAAGTCGGGGGTGATGGTGAGATCGATCTTGATGACGGTGCGGGTGATGGGCTGCACGCTGGCCGCCAGCTCCAGGCGCGGGAACTGGTGGATCAGCTTGTGCACCGTCTTGCCCAGCCTGCGAATCAGCACATGACAGCACTCAGCAAGAGGCGACCAATGGCAGCCATTGCTGCAGCATAATATGGTTTGCAAGTGTGTGCCGTGCACAGTGCAGCCAGGTTGCGAGGAGGCAGGTGCATGTGTAGTGCAAAACAGAGTCGAGGTTGTCAACTCAAATTTCTCAGTCTGAGCACGCACTTAGGGGCCTTGATCATCTCGCCAATCTCCTGGCTGCTGAGGTCGTACCACCGCTCCCACGCCAAATCCTTGCGCTCCACCTGGCGACACCACACAAGCACGAGTCAAAATTGTGTCCTGCAGTTCCACAAACGTAACAGAAAAGCACAGCCTTGCTAGGGCTTCTGACACAAGGCGCCCGCGTGGTGATGGTACAGATTTTTGGAATTCAGCACATTGTTATCTGGGTGCGACACACAAGGACACATTAGACGGTGTCTCCACATCAGCATGCTGCGCACCTGGGACAGGATGGCGATGGGGACGCCCTTGAACTGGCGCAGCGGCGTCTGGCTGCCCCATAGCCGGTACTGCACCATCTTGCACAGCGACAGCGCCTTCTCCGCGAGGCCCGCCCAGCCGCGCCGCAGCACGATCTCGTACAGGCAGCGCATCAGGCGGCCCGCCGACTGCGTGACGTAAACCATGTCTGTGGACAGCGCCAGGCCCTCCAGCTTGAGGCGTGAGATGTACGCCTGCGCAGAGTATTGACAGAATTTAGAAGTTTGAGCAGTCAAGGTTTCACGTACACCGTGGACAGCGCCAGTGCCCTCCAGCTTGAGACATCGCCAGGCCCTCCACAGCCTGCTTGCGCAGGGTTTCAGGGCGCAGCACTGCAGCGCATCTCGCAAACCAGCCCACAACAGGCGCAAATGCGGGACCTGTGCATCAAGGGCAGATGGTGACATCTTTAGAAGCCCGCATGTGGTCAGCAAATGGACTAGGCGCTCTGCAGCTTCTGTGGTGATAGAAGAGGAAGAAACAGAAGGGGTTCGGCGCACCTGCAGCAGCACGTTGATCTTGGCGGTGGGCTCGTCGATGGACTCCTTGACGGGGATGGGCACCCGCTCCATGAGCTTGGCCAGCTCCATCTTCTCCTCCTCCCGCACCACCATAAACCGGAACTCGTCGCTCAGGCTGCAGCGAATGATTCAGCCGATTCACTTATCCAAAGCTTGACATGTGGATCTGTGTCGACTCCATCTCCTCCTCCTCTCGCACCATCACACACCAGAACTCGTCCCTCAGGCTGCGGCCTCGACTTGGGCATGCGTCAGTCAACGCTTCGACTTGATGTGCAGATCGACAGGTGCATATTTGCTGACTTGTTCTCCTCATCCCGGACCACCATGGACCGCTCCTCGTCGCTGCTGCGTCAAAACAGATATGCCTAGATGCGGATAAGGTCAGGTCTTCCCACAACCTCCCGCAGCTTATTCCGCGCCACCATGACTCTGAAACTCGCAGCTTTGGCAGACAGTTATGCTTGGGTACATGTACTTTGCGCAGCATTGGGGCGTGCGACTGCTGCATACAGTTTTAGCCAAAGCTCCTAGAGCTGCTGGGGAGGACAGCTGAACACAGTGATTCTCCTCAGCAGCAGTGGCAGTGGCAATGGTCAAACTGCACCGATATCCACAGGCATATAGCGCAGTCATCTCCGCGTCCAGGTAGAAGCATCTCGGGAGTCTCGCACAAGCGTAAGCATGGCTCATCCGCCATGGCAGGCCACCTGAAGCGGCCGACGTGGCCGACGGCGGGCCGCAAGAGCTTCCTAGAAAGGCACACGTGAGTGCCAGAGGACCCTATTGGATACGAGAAGCTGTGCACAGTAACCCACCTGAACAGGCGCAGCAGCTCGATGTCGCCCATGGTGGGGCGCAGGTGCTCGTTGAAGGTGGCCAGGGTGTTGAAGGTGATGTAGTAGTAGCTCGCAATGCGGCCCAGGTCTGTCGCCTGGAAGTTGCCGGTGCGCCGGTCGTACTTGACCAGGTTGTGCTTGTCCAGCTGCGCCGCCGCCGTGTGCACCAGGTCCATGCGCCGCTCCTGCACAACGGCAGTAGTTCACGGTCAATCCGTGCTACCAGCTTCTTACAGCGATGTTGCCTTAGCTGCGCCGCCGCCACGTGCACCAAGTGCATGCGCCGCTCCTGCATCAAGACAACAGACCAATTGATGTTAAAGAGCAAGGTGTGCACTCTCAAAAGATGTTATTGTGCTGCTCCAGCTGCGTTGCTGCCGTGTTTCCAGCAGCCCCAGCCCAGGTTGCTGAACATGGAACTCTTCAGGTTCAAGATGTTCTCGCTTGCTCCTCGCGGAGAGGACTGTTCTCCACCACATGCGGAAGCAAAGTCTGAAGAGCAGTGCCTCGGGAGAGAACTAGCCTGTGCAGGGGCAGTCACGCTGCATGGGCTTGTGGCAGAATATGTGGTGGACCCCAGTGCAAAGGCTCGGCCAGCACACTGGCCCCGCCACGGTGCTCGGCCAGAAGCCCGGCGAGCAGTCAGAAGCGCAGTCAGCATGTGCAAGGTCTTCGAGAGCGCAAAACTACAGAGGCCAAAAGCACACCATTGTGAATTGCAACATGTTGTGACTGCGATGCAGGATGTTTACGCTACCAGTGCTGTCGGCTGGAATGTGCCATCAACAGTTCTTGTGCACGGACCTTGAGCAGGGGGTCGGCATCGATCTGGCCCAGCGGCACGCCATACAGCGTCGGGTTGCGCAGCATCCGGATGTTCAGATACCTGCAAACAAGCCGGATTCTTATAGCAAGAGGCAGCCATGACTTGCCTGGCACTCGAAGTGCTTGCGCTTCAAGGGAAATGTATGAAAATTGTGGCAGCAGGAACCGAACTGACATGGAAAATCCAGAATTGCAAATTTATGCCCGCACAGGCTGCGTCCTGTGTCAATCTGCGGAGCACTCACGTGTACTTGAGCCACTCGGCGGCGTCGGCGACGCTCTGCACAGTGCCCAGCACGATCTCGGCGTTGAGATTGTCCGGGATGGTGCGCACGTACTGGCTCTCGATGGGCAGCTGCTGGTTGAAGAGCGACAGGTAAAACTGCAGCTCCTGGTGCCCTGCCAGTCAGAGGATGGGGCCCGATCGTCAGACAATGTCAAATGTATCTCGACTTGTTAGATGAAGTCCATGGTAGTTGCAGGGAAATGACAGCACATTTGTACATGCTGGCATGGACAGCATCAGCACTGCACGGAGACGCAGATGACAAGGGGAGCCTTAGAGAGAAGAAGGCGAGTCCGTGGAGCGTCAAGCGTCATTGAGGTAATGCCGGCAGCGCACCGGTGATGATGATGCCCTCGCCAAAGGTGTCGTACTGGGGCCGCCCCGCGCGGCCAAACATCTGCATGACATCCAGGGCGCCCAGCTCCGTCCAGGCGCCCTTCTCCGGGGAGTACACCTGCGTGCCCTTGATGATGACCATGTGCGCCGGCAGGTTGACGCCCCACGCCAGCGTCGCCGTCGACACCAGCACCTGCGTGAATGAATATTTTTCTCGAGAACCCTAAGGACACAGAAGCCGAGCCGTAGTCTGTTGCATGCCTTCCAGCAGGTTGACGCCCCATGCGAGAGTCGCCGTCGACACCAGCACCTGTTGGGGCCCGTGTTCGGGTGGCGCTACCGTTGCTGGGCATCCATTGATGAAACAACAATACGGAGTCACCTCAACCCTAAGAGCTGCGAGGTCAAACACGCATGAAAGCAGCATGACAGGCTGTCCGGTGCAGCATGATATTGAATGAAAGCCCACAACAGTTTTGAATGGATGGCCCACGAGAGTCATCACATCATGGAACAGGTTGGATGGATGGTACACAACAGTCATCGGTTGCAGCCTTATAAATGGCACCGGCACCAAGGCAAGCGCAACACACCTGTATGTGGCCATCAGCAAACAGGTCCTCCACCAGGGAGCGGTCGGCGCGCTGCATGCCGGCGTGGTGGGTCGCAAAGCCGAAGGGCAGCAGCTCCTTCAGCGCCGCGTCCTTGCACGAGTCCGCCTCCGCCTGCAGGATCTCCTTCGACGCCGACGAGTCCTGCGGCCACCAGCAAAGCGTGTAAGACATGATGGGCGCTTCATGACAGTTCGTGCATGAGTGCGCCTCCACCTGCAGCATCATCTTCAACGCCGACGAGTTCTGCGGCCAGCACCTTTGACATGCGAGGTACGGCGGTGCTGTGGTGGCTCGTGGTGGATGCGGTGGGTCGGAGCCAGTACAGTGAAACACATATCGATGTGTGAAGAGAGGCGCACATTGTCCCAGACTGCGGTTACGTGACGGACTCTGACCTTATCCAGTCACATTGCCAGTTGAGGAATGAGACGCACCTTCATGAAGCGCATCAGAGTGTCGTTGGCGAGCGCCGTCTCCTTCAGGTAGCGCGCCGTCTTGGCCGTTTCCTTGCGGCTGTGCACGAAGATGAGCACCTGGTGCTGGCCCGCCGCCGACAGCACCTGTTGCAGCAGAGCAGCAGCGATGAGATCCACATCCACAAATGGGTGCAATAGAGCTCAATTCACCAGGTGGAAAGCTCCAGGCCCGCCAAGGTGCTAGCCTGATCGCTAGCACTGCGAACCGGACTGCTAGCTGCATCTCAGGCATGGATGCCGCGAGCCTGTTGCCACAACGCGATCGCAAGGTGCATTGCAAGCCCGAGCACTGGCCCAGAGAGCTTCATTGAGCACCGCTTCAGCAGGCCTGAGGCCTTCAGCAATCTTCGAACACGCCACTAGCTTGACCCACCTTGTTGTAGCAGATCTCGTTCATGAGCTGGAAACGCTGCAGCGGCTTCTTGACGGTGATGCCCACATACTGCTGCGCCAGCGGGCAGGGCCGGAAGCTGTTGTCGAAGTGGAACAGGCCCTTTGCGGGATCCACCCGCAGGAAGGCCGCCACGTCCTCGAAGTTGGGCAGCGTCGCCGACAGGCCCACCAGCCGGATCATCTCCTGCGACGCCTGTGTGCGGCAGCAGCAGGCGCTCTGAGGTCAGAGATGCAGTCCGATAATTATTTACCTGGTTTGCTAGGGTTGGTTCTCAGCTGATGTTGCTTCTCATTGCAACGGGCTGCTTCTCGTTGCAAGTTCAGCACCAATGCCGGAGCTCCAATCGTGAAAGGCCATCCCAGCGGCGGGCATTGGCGCACCTCGATTTGACGGACTGTGCGGGCGATGATGGACTCGATGACGGCGCCGCGGTCGTCGTGCAGCAGGTGGATCTCGTCCACGATGAGCAGCTTGACCTGCGCGACAAGAGGGTCAAAAGTTTGTCAGATACTCCTGCACTGCAGCATGTGCGCCATCATCAGAGCGTGTCACAACTATGAAACACAACCGCATCCACTGTGGCAGAGGAGCCGCAGCATAGCGCAGTGGCAGTCTCGGCTACATGGTACAACGAGCTCCAGGAATGGGGTTGGCGAGCCATGCGTGCGGCAACCTCTCACCAGCTGGGTGTAGGTGCGGTCGCCGCTCTTGCGGGTGATGATGTCCCACTTCTCCGGCGTCACCACAATCATCTGCATGCGAGACAGCACTTTCACCAGCAGAACGATCAGAGAAGGCTGGTTGACGGGTTAATTGATTTGGGTAGCCATGTTTGCACACGGTGTCCGCTACCAGAAGTGTGCGAGAGGGTGTGCAGTACAGCAAGCTGCGACACATTGCATACCAGGCTGGCTTTCTAGGACCGTGTCCAAGAGGCTTGTCACCGCGCACCTGGGCCTCGTCGATCTCGGCACGGCTGAGGTTCATGTCGCCGGTCAGCTCCTTGACCGTCATGCCGTACGGCTTGAGCCGCTTTCCAAAGTTGCCCACCATCTCCGCCACCAGCGCCTGTGCCGCAAGAGCGTGTTTGAAGAGCACAGGGAGTCATCGCGTGCTGCAATGCCTGCCGCTGGACCCAAAGCAGCAAGGGAGGAGCTCCTGTCCCGACAGCAGTCGTCTGCTCTTTTCAGGTTTAGCTTCATTGGCCACCAAACTTGCGGAAAGAGATACTGCACACCTTCATGGGCGCGACGTAGACGATCTTGAACTTGGAGGTGTCGATCTTGCCGGTGGTCGCATTGCGGTACAGGCTCATGGTGTGCAGTATGGACAGCATGGCCACATTGGTCTTGCCCGCGCCCGTCGGCGCGCACATCAGGATGTTCTCCGAGGTGTTGAGCGCCGTGGGCGACACCTGTGTCACAGGAGTCATGCGCACACGTTCATAAGCGAACTTCTGCTGAATATGGCATTTGTCGGCGTGCAGATCAGGATGTTCTCTGGGGTGTTCAGGTGACACCAAGCCATCGAGCACGGCTGTGGCTGCATGCTGATATAGGCACCCGCAAGCGCAGCTCATCAGGATATTCTTGGAGGTGATTAGAGCTGTGCGCTGCCAGCTTGAAGCCAGGTGCTCATACAAACTGGCCAATGCATTGGGAGCATCGCAGCAATCTATCAAAGCGCATCAGCGCCACTGGCTGGCCGATATTAAGCGCACAGTATCTTGCTACTGTGCACCTGACACAGCAGCATCTTGGACGCAGATGAGTTGGTTTCTGGTGACACTTTCATGACAGGAGGCCTGATCTATCAGGCTCTGCTCGACAGGAACTGATGCAAACACTGTAGGTGTACCAAAGTGTGCCCCGCATCACCACATGCACTCGTCAGCCGTGCACGACGTCAGATACGCAGTGTCTGGTGCTCACCCGGCTCTGGATGCGGTTGAGCTTCTCCATGCCCTCAAAGGCAGCGTGCATCCACTCCGGCAGCTCCTTGATGTACACATCCTTCTCGTCCCGTGAATACGGCTTGGGCTTCAGCGCCGGCACATGGATCTCCTCGAAACCCTGAGCATCAGAATGACTATTCCATTATCATTTGTCTGCGTTCATTCCGGTCCCGCATATACGGCTTAAGCTTGCGCACCAGCATGTGGGCCTCCCCTGCTCCCAGGATGCCGAGTGCGAGCTAGCTACAGACAATCCATTCGATGTCACTACATGCTCATTATCATTAGCCTTGCATGTGGCATGCCCAGGTCTTCAACGCCACACCCTTTTGGTGATATGCATGGAGCTGGGGCCAGGTTGGTGTTCCTGTTGGTGTTGAGTTTTGTCGTTCAGCGTCGCGCCTTGTCGGTGGTGCGCGTGGAGCCGGGCGGCAGGTTGGTATTCTTGTTGGTGTTGAGGTGGCCGCCCTGCATGAAGGCCAGCCCCTCCAGGTCCACCGTCTTACGCCCACTGCGCGCGTCCGCCGCCGCATCGCTGCCGGCGCCTGCGCACGCATTGGGAGACATATTATTGCAAAGAATTCCAGCAGCACGACCAGGAGGCAACATGCGAGCTCTATTGGCGATTGTGATGCGGCTGGAACCAGCTCCTGCTGAACATGAGCGCAAGTCCGGGCTCCACAGCCACCAATTATGCGCAACCCACACATGATGGCAGAAGTTGAAAGCCTAACGAACCAGTGCCATCGGCGGAGCGCAGGCGGCGGGCCTCCTCCCGGATCTGGCGCTCCAGGGCGGACTGCCGCTCGCGCGCCGTCGCGCGGTCTGCCTTCAGCGCCTCCAGTATCGCCGCCGTCTCCGGCGCGCCCGCCATCTCCGTCTGCATCGGTGGAGCAGATGTTCACATCAGCGCCAAGCACAGCATCGGAGCTGCGTGCAATGAGCTCGACCACATGCTCCATGCGATAGAACGTGCCCCAGGACACAGGCCCCTCACGAAGTCATCGCGACCCGCCGTTTGAGGGTTTAGGGTTCAGGGTAAGGGTTGAGCTGCAGGCAGCTGTCCATGCGTACGCAGCCGCTGCGATATCGTGTGCCCGCCCGCAAGCAGGTATGCAAAGTACTGAATTCTCTGGCTCCCGACATACAATTGCAGCTTTGTGACGAATGACGCCTTCCAGACTCATCACTGTGCGGGAAACTACATGCAAAGCTGTGCATTGCAATGCTGCGACTCCACCTCAATGCGCTTCTCGGCGTCCTCATTCTCGGCGCGCGCGAGCCGCGTGCACCATACGATGGTGGCGCGGTTGCGGATGAGCTCCTTGACCAGCGCAAACTTGTCGTAGTCCATGAGCGCCAGCAGGTCCTGCTCTAGGTCGCGCTCGTTCTCCAACTGCGGGGAAGTCTCACAATGTAATACGAGACGACTTGAGAATGCTCGCAATGCAACGAAACCGAAAACTTGTTCTGGTTCGTCAGCGCCAGCAGATCCTGCTCCAGATCCCGCTCGCTCTCCACCATCTGCAGTTGCATGTCATGATTCGAGGCATGTTTTCATGTGATCCCAATTAGAGTTGCTGGCAAACTTGTCGTAGTCCACGAGCGCCAGCACGTCCTGCTCTAGGTCCCACTCGCATTCCACCGTCTGCGTTTTTAGACAGCGGCTTGTTTGTGGAATGTGTTTGACATTGTTCTCGAGGGGCTACAGTGTCAGACACACCAAGACAAGAAAGCCTCGCAATGGGCACCTCGTTTGCAAACCGCATCACGGTGATGCACAGCAATGGGGAGGGGCTCACCTCCAGCGTCTTGAGGATGTTCTCCGCGAGCTTCTGCGCGTCAGACGGGTCCATGGTGCCAAACGCGCGCGCCACGCGCCGCTGCAGCCAGAAAGCGTCCCGCCGGATGTCCTGCGGACCCGCACATAGACAGCTGCGTCACCAGAGTGTGCCTACAGAGACCCGAGGCCGCCCAGGCTTTTCCTGCTGCAGGCCGACGCAGGCATCCTGCTGTGCTCCTCCCACCGGCACAGCACCGCCAGGCGGTTCCTCCCGCTAACCTTGCCGAACCCCTCTGCCTAATCTCTGAGACGAGCGTGTGCATGCACCTCTCGCAGCAAGGGCATCGTCCCTGCTCATGATTGTGCGACTGTCTTCACTCCGGCACCTGCGGGTTGAGACCTTCCTTGGCCTGCGCCTCCTCCGCCGCGGCGGCGGCGCTGGCATCCAGGCCCGCCTGGGCCGCGGCGGCGGTGGCGGTGCCCTCGGCGCCCGTCGCCATCTCCTCCGGCTCGCTGTCCGCCTCCTCGTCGTCATCCTCCTGGAGACAGCCAGGTTGTCATTTGCAAACTTGCTTGACAACGTGCCGTCAGTGCCTGCTGCTGACTCCTCCAGCTGATATGATTGTTGCCGCCAGTCTCCTCACCATACTCGCTGTGGGGCGCTGTGAAGGCTGAAAGTTCATGATGTTGCAAAACATTGGAGGGCCTGTCCTGTACTGCGTTGGTCTTATGTGCAACAGTTCCCTCTGCAGCACCCCGAAAGTGCTGCAGAAAGTGCTGTCGAAAGTGCTGTGAGTTCGACACTGACTGAATTGTGTTGTCAAGGGGAAGCGTTGCGACGGCATGCACAGATCCGCGAAAACATGTCCCTTTCTTTTGCGCTACCATTCGGCAGTGCTTCGCCACTTGCATAGCAGCTCTCTGTCTTTGAGTGCCCTGTCTGATGTTCCTTCCACATTTGAGACAATCAATTGGTAGGGTCATGGCACTCACCACGACCTCGTCGCCCTCAGAGTCCTCCTCGTCGTCCTCGCCCTCAAACTCGACGGCGACGCCGATCTCGTCATCTAGCGCATCGCCGGCGACCTGCCACAGCCGCAATAATGCCTCGATTGGGAGAGAATTGGAAGCCTCAGCTGGGAGAGGATTGGAAGTTCTCCACCATGCATGGAGACAATATGGATGCTTTGTGAATGCTTAGCCATCAACCTTGTGCAACCACGATGTCAAGTGAGACATCAACAACAGTGAAAGTTCATTCTCACCGGCTCCTCAGGGATGGCGCTTTCCGCGGTGTAGTCGGTCATGCGCTTGCCGAGCGCCACCAGGCGGTCGAAATCGTTGGTGCCCAGCTCCCCCAGCAGCGCCGTCACCTCCTTCTCCCGCGCTGGGTCCTGCGAGACGCCAACAGAGTTCTCAGAATGTACGTTGTGTTGAGTCAACCTTCCAGCACCCCCAGGAGCGCCGCCACCTCCTTCTCCTGCGCAGGTCCTGCAGGCGATGCAGATGCTGGCAATGGCTACGTCATGGCACCTGGGTACTTGGGCAGGCCAGCAGTGCACAGCTGCGAGTGCGCCGCAGACGCAGAAAGACTCAAGCAGCGTGCCGCCACGTCAGCAGCCACCGCGAATGCATGCCAACACACAAGCAGGCAGATGTTTGACTTTTCAGACTTAGGCCTGAGATTTTCAGGGCTCCCACTCGCGCACTGTCATGCTGTCGGTTGAGGATGGCCAGGACCACACCGTGCGGCTGGTCGACAGCTGCTATTTGCATCTCAGTTGCTCCCAGTCGCAGGGTTGAGGGCGCACCGTCAGGCGGTCGTTTTTGAGGACGGCCAGGACCTCGTCCGCGGCGCCGCGCAGCACGTCGTGCGGCTGGTCGCCAAACTGCGTCTGGATGAGCGACAGCAGCGCCTCGTAGGCGTCGCGCGTGCCCGCTGTGCGCGGCTGGTAGAAGCCCCCCGCCTCCAGATCCATCACGCTCGGCCCGGCGCCCTGCCGCCAGACATGGAAGTGTCAGAGTGGTTCCAGTCAGGCTGACAGCTGCGTGTAGACAGTGGAGGGCTGCGGACAAGGGAAAGCGCTGGAAGGGCTGCACAAAGGGAGGACAGTGACCACAGGGGTGCAGCTACGGACATGGCGCACCCTGCGGGCCTTCTTGGGCAGGTCATACTCAAGTTCCTCCTTCGCAGCATCCCGCCTGCGAAGCGGTACAAGATACAATGAGCGCAGCACTCGAGATACGATATTTCATGCATGGCTGCACATCGACATGGTAGTCTGATGAAAGCCTGCCATCATAAACTTCGAGCAGGCGCTCACTTCTTTTTGGCCTTGACTTTACGCTCATCAAGGCCCTCGGGGCGGCCCTTCATGACCCGGTCCCCCATCTTGCCCTTCAGGCGTCCCCATAGCGAGTCGGGCTCGCCGCTGGGCTCCGCCCCCTCCCGTGTGCGTGTCTCCGCAGTCAGCACGAGGTTGGAGTTCTGCAGGAGCAGGCACAGCACTCGTTGCAGCTGAAGTAAAACAGAGTGTCTAGCGATTGGCGCTGCCACCAGCGGACGGTTGGCGAAGGTTGTCGGTGAATAGTCGCAGCATCGTAAGCAGACTACCAAGTGCATCGCATGGGCAGTATCGGGAAACATTGTAGGCAGCCAACTCACCGCGCGGTAGTCATACTGCTTGTGGCGCGCATAGCTCTGCAGCACAGCACGAAAAGACGGCTCAGTGACTCTGGATACAAGCAATGAGCGGATGACGACGGAAAGCACGAGGACAGCAAGCAGCAAGAGAGTGTGACCATCAATGCAGTTGCACGCTCCGGCAGTTTTGACAGCGGCACACGACCACATTCATTCAGGGGCCTGCCCACTGACCTCGGCGCCACCGCCCTTGCCGCCACGGTCTCCCATGGTGCTCTGTGATGCGGGGCCAGCGGCCCCGAAGGCCCTTGCAACCGGCTACTGCTCCAGTGGAACAGGCTTTGCTGATGGCTCCCACTGACTTTGCCAAAGGAGCTGCGCCCCTTTGCTTTCAGGCCGTGCCTCGCAGGTTCAGCTTCCAATCTTGATAGGCGAAAGAATGCCACGCCAGTCGGATACTCGATACAGCTGGTTGATGCGCTTGCTGCGGCCTTCTCAGTTGGTCTCAACAGCTCGGCAGGGCGTTGCGGGACAGACGCTTGTGTCCAGCCCGTCTTCGTTCAAGTCCGGCTAGTCGACCGAAGAGCCTCTTTGATTCGATTTTCTGTGCTCCTCACTGGCAAGCACAGGAAGTATATGTGCCGCCCTGTCGCTTCTTACTTCCTGGGCGTGATGGAATCTAGGGCGTATCGCAGATTTATGGTGGCCCATGGCCTAGGCTTTTGACGTACATTCCACGCAAGGCATGCTCCCGGCAGGGCATATGCGGCTCCGGCTTGGAGTGCAGGTGCAGACAGCGCGTACCGGCAAATTTTTGCCGCCCTGCGAGCTCGGACTTGTCCGTACCATTAGGCTGCCGAGTGTCAACTGCACAAGATGAATCTTTGAACTCTGACAAACGCAATGGCGGACCTTTCGAAGGAGGAGCAGGAACAATCCGTGGTCAGTCCAGACATCGAGGAGGCACTGAGGCAGCAAGGGCGAGATGTGGAGCGCCTTCTGAGACGCCGCAGATTCACCAGGTCCAGCGAGGCTGCGGACAGGTGTGAGCACTATCAACAGCTGCCCCAGTTACAAAATCTTGCACACCACGCGACGCATGCTTGCAAGACGAGTGCTCAATCGCATGACCGTCCTGTCTGTCTTGCAGCCCCGAGAACGGGGATGCCGACGGCGGCGAGTCAGATGGCTACGACCCCGCCGCCTCCCACCGCGGCTTCCAGGCGCACCCTGTCAAGGCAAGCCCAATTCCCTGTAGATTGCACTGCTGAGCGACCGCGACTGGATGATTCAGTAAGAGACCAGACGCACAGGCACTGGCATGTGACAGACATGTGCATGGAGACGCTGTGCTCAGAAGCACGCCCTCCGCACTGCAGGCGGTACGTGTGGCGCTGGAGTGGCGGAACCTGACGTACACGGTCACCGTGGGGCGCGGCAAAAAGGCCACCAGCAAGACCATCCTGGACCGGGTGTCGGGGGTGGCGCCGCCCGGCCACCTGCTGGCAATCATGGGGCCCACAGGTGCGGACAGGGTCTTTGGCTGCCAGGCGCACCTTGCTCGGGGTGCACTCTGCTCCCCAGCTTGTGTACGATGTTCCGATCGGTAGCACGCTGCCATGGGTGCGAACCTCAGCAACACCGCCGCCAGATCCAACTGCATGTTGCGTAGAGACTGCATTGAGACGGCTGCTAGCCCGATCCGCTTTGCATGTATGAGTAGGTCTCTGGTAGGGCTTTCCCCAATCCTACTATCGCAATCTGAGATCTGGCTTGCACATGCCTCTCACACATCGATCCACTACTGCGTAGGCTCCGGCAAAACGTCCCTGGTGAATGCGCTGGCGGGCCGCCTGGAGGGCGGCGCCCTGCAGGGCAGCATCCTGGTCAACGGCCGCGATCGCGCCAAAAACTTCAAGAATATCAGCGGCTACGTGCTGCAGGATGACGTGCTGCTGGGAATCCTCACGGTGTGTTGACAAGACAACCAATGGCAGCTCGCACGCTTGTCAGACTCCTGGGCAGTGCTGAATAAACGCTGTGCGTTGCCGGGGTTCTCCCTTGCCTGCGCCCACTGGAGCCTGCAGTCTCGCATTCAGCATTGCTGTCATCGTGTTCGGTTCGTCGAAAGCACCTCAGTGTGCACCGAGCGTCACTGCCCACCGCTCATGTCTCCATCAAAGCATCGTCAACCCTGCTACTCCGCTCAGGTGCGTGAGACATTCACAGTGGCGGCAAACCTGCGGCTCCCGCGCAAGGTGAGCGCCGCGGAGAAGCAGGCCGTCGTGGATGCCATCATCACAGAACTGGGCCTCGCCAAAGCCGCCAACACCCGCATCGGTACCCTTGATCCTGCGAGCCACTGACAAACCAATTGGGACCTGTATCTGCATTTGTGCGGCTGATGCTGCGAAACAGCCGCTGCATGTTGGCACAGAAGCTGCTATCCCCGATCGCATTGGTGTGCTACTCAGGCACCGCCTTCCAGCGCGGCATCTCCGGCGGCGAGCGGAAGCGGGTCGCATTTGGTCAGGCGCTTCTGGGCAACCCAGCCGTCATCTTCCTGGACGAGCCGACCTCCGGACTGGACGCTTACCAGAGCCAGAATGTGATGGAGGTGAGGCTGGAGGGTAGCACTCCACATGGCTGAGCTATTCTGTGTGCTCCATCATCTCTGGTGTGATTCGTAATGTGCAATTCACGATTGCGCTGTTTCAGCTCTGTGTCATATCCGCTCTTGGGACAGTGTACCCGCCACAGGTACCCGCATGCAGGGATGCAGTGATGAAGATCATGCTTGCATGGCCAAAATTTAAGAATGTACCCGAGACTTCATGTGCACAACAGGCCCTGTGGCGGCTGGCGCGCGGTGGGCGCACAGTGATCTCCACCATCCACCAGCCGCGCTCCTCCATCTTCGCCATGTTCGACCTGCTGCTGCTCATGTCCGAGGGCCAGCTGCTATTCTACGGACCCGCGCACCTGGCGGTGGGCACGCATGCTGACACCCTGCCCTGGACGCCTGTCGTCTCGTGATCTGCTGCACCTGTCGATGACACAGCAGATCTACTGGTTGCCGCAGCACCTGTTGCTCACCATGTGCGATGTGCGTGGATGCACAGGTAGAGCACTTTGGACGCTGCCACATCAACTGCCCCAAGTTCTTCAATCCTGCAGACTTCTTCCTGGTGCGACGACTGACGGTCGAATCGTGATTGCCTGGCCTTGACGCCATGTGTGCGCATCTATGGATGACGTGTCCTGTTTCAGAACTCCATGGCTTCACTGCCTGGCAGAGATCCCCACTGACCATGTTTCCCTGATGCGATACAGGATGTGGCCTCAGTCGACAACAGGTGTGCGAGTGAGCGTCTCGCTAGCGAGCAGCGCCACAGGCCATTGGCATTGTGTCCGCATTGTCTAGCACTGAACTGCTGCTTTCCTTTGACTTGAGTTGCTCCTCTGCACACTTTCCTCTTGAAACCTGCACTTTCTTCCCCGTCTGCAAATCGCCTTGCACTGCCGGGTGGTCGCAGGTCGCTGCAAGCGGAGGCCGCCACCCACGAGCGCATCAAGTTGCTGGCGTACGCATACGATCAGGACAGGCGCCTGTACGAGGTGCACATAGTTCGAGCTAATTGCCTGCCAGCCATGCAATGCTCAAAGCGTTTTGAGAGAGTGTCATGGATCTCGCAGAGCGTCAGATAGCGCCACGGCATTTTTTACAGGCCCTGCACTTATACATGGGTGCCAAATTCTTCTGTACTCGTATGCAGGTGCCTGTGAACATGCCGGACGAGGACATGAAGGGGCTGCCTGGCAAGTTCAGCTTCGCCAACGACTGGCTGACGCAGTGCGTTTTGTGGTGTCCCGTCTGCAGTCCCCTCCTGTATGCCTGACACAGGCAGCGCACACCGACCACTCCTTGCATCACACCGTTCAATCATCTCGCGCGGGAGACAAGCTGTTGCGGCTGTATGCAACGCAAGGCAGCCACATGTAGCACGTCCGCCGCCGGATCCTTTCCGCAGCCCTGCATGGGCTGCCGGCAGCCACAGCGCCCAGATTGAAGACTTCCAGTGGTGTGCTGCAGGTACCTTATCCTCCAGAGGCGTGCGTTCACGCAGGCCATACGAGAGACGCTGCCAATCATCATCAACATCGTCCAAATCATTGTGATTGGAATCATCTTGGGCATTCTATACATCAACATGAACAACAGCTTCGTGGTGAGAAACATGAGCGCGTTCTTGCAGCGACTGCTCGCATGCCCGCGACAATACTCGCCTGATGGCGCTTTTCCGCTTGTGTCTTACTGCGGGTGCTCGGCACATTTCCTTACAGGGCATCCAGGACCGCACCGGCCTCATCTTCTTCGTGCTGATCGGCGTAGCGTTTGGTGCGCATGACCCCCCTCAAGCGCGCCATGTCACCCTGCCTCCGCCTGGCGTGCATGCTGCGCCGTGTGGCTGATGCTTCACCGAGCTGTAGGTGCATCAAGTACTTGGTCGATGGCGCCGTTAGTCACTGTGGTGCTTCCTGCCTCCAGGAAACCTGCTGCCGGTGGTCAACGTGTTCCCCAGGTGCGTGCCTCTGTCCTCGCTTGCATAGCTGACTCTACTAGCAGCAATGCAAAGCCTCCTGCCACTCGGAAAGCGTCCTCCCAGTCTATCTGCTTTGTCCACGCCATTCTGCGTAGCTCTGGTTTGCCTGTCGCGCCGTGGCCAGGTCCACGTGTCTGGCTTGACAAGTTCAGAAACGGTGCACGACCAAGGTAACGCTTCATAAAATCTCTGTCTCGTGACTGGTATGGACACGTGGCAGGGAAAAGGCGCTTGTCTACAGGGAGCGCGCGGCCAAGTCATACAGAGTTTCAGCTTATTTCATCAGCAAGATCATCGCGGACCAGCCCATCCGCATCCTCAGCCTCCTCATTTATGTACGTAGCACCGCCTCGCACAGGGCATCCGCCACATGCATGTGCGTGTGCTCATGCGCTGCAAGCTGTGAGGTTATTCCATCATGCAGCTGCAATGACCACCTGAAACGTTTTATTAATTTTGATGCAAATGAATAAATGTTGAGAACTGTGTTGCAGGCAAGCATCATCTACTGGATGGTACGCGACGCTCCCATTAGCTTACCATGTTCTCGTTGTTGGGCAGTCCGGTTTGAGTGTGTGCTATACGCTTCTCAACAAGTGCTGCATCGTGCAGGTCGTACATGCACCGGCATGTCAGCTACTCAGCTGTGCATGTGATGAACGAAACTATTGACGCAGGCGGGCCTGCGGTCGTCAGCGGCCGCCTTTTTCAAATTCTTCGTCGTCATCTTGCTCGAGGCGACGGCGTCTGGCGGCATGGGCCTCGCTATCAGGTGCTTGAGTGCCTCCGAGGCACACCACAGCTGAAATTGGAGTCGATGCTTGGGATATGCACACCAGACTTTGTTGGCCGATTTCTCAAGGGTTGTCGTCTCCCAGCGCCTTTCGTTGTGCGTGTAGAGGTCTGCGCTGCTGTCTGACACGCACTCACCGGAATTCATGGTTTCGACGGCAGCGCCGGCTGCAAGTCAGTGGACGCTGCCAACGCCGTTGCGCCCGCGCTGCTCATCATCCTCATCCTTTTTGGAGGCGAGTTTGAGATTTAACAGGGTTTCGATGTTTGATGTGTGATCCTCAGATCCTGCGCCGGCTGCGCCAGGCTGCATATGAGCTCAGCAAAGCTTCATGCCTTCCTCGGTGACATGATGGTGGTGTGTTCATGTAGGGTTTTATGCCAACAGCGCCACCATCCCCAGCTGGATCCGCTGGATCAGGCAAGTGATAACTTGCATTGTGGCACAGGCATTGTATAAGTATAATGTTCAAATCCGACCCTCAGAATGTCGTGACGATATTGTGTTCACTGCTTGCATTACTGCCGATTTGTTTTGATGCGTTATCTTTTTGTGAACACTGCTACCGGTCTGTTGCCGCAGATATCTGAGCCACCTCTACTGGGCGTTTGTGTCGGCGACCATCAACGAGTTCAGGGGCAACTGCTGCTGGGATTGCAGGCAAGGCAAAGCCGGCATGGCGCTGTCTGCA
>JAABUL010001049.1_pt1 | contig 55123 bp, 102 predicted proteins | sample 5559151 | NCBI WGS metagenome assembly JAABUL01 (sample SAMN10711876, study PRJNA513368) | rock metagenome | isolation source: Antarctica rocks | place: Antarctica: Victoria Land, Pudding Butte sud
TTGTCAGCATCCCCCACAACCCCCCCCCCCCCCCCCGGGGGCACTTCTAGCTGGCAGCTCCCGCGATGCACGATGATTCATGAGCCTTGTTGCAAGTCGTGCTGAAGTCCTCGTTCACATCGTCCATGCACGATTTAGAGCCCTTCAGCACTTGATACAGGCCTACTTACCGTGCAAACACTGCACGAGTAGGCTGCCATATTTTGACAGAGTACCTCTATAACCGCTGTTCCCGCTGACCCAGATGCTGTCAATGTGGGTGCAGTCGTGGTCGCGGCCATGGAGCCGATCCTGCAGACAGTGCTGGGCATGCGGCCTATGCGGGACGCGGAGCTGCTGACCATGCAGGCGCGGTCGCTGGAGGCCCTCGCCGGCTTCATCGCCGCCCGCCCTGCTTCGGCGCCCGCCGTCCTGCAAAAGGCACGCTCTGCAAATGCCACTGCGGCTTCATGCGGCTAGCTACAATACATGTCTCTACCATACACCATTTGCGTGGTTCTCACAGAAATGCCAGCAGGCCAGGAATATGCAGGTATTTAGTCCGTTATGATCAGATGTCTTGCGGCGTCTTTTCACGGCGTCCTTCCAGGAAAACCTATGTCAAGCCGTAACTGCCCCCATGACAGCTGATTCGACATTCCCTGTGTGGCGCAGGTCTTTGAGCTGCAGACGCAGGCTATCCCGCTGGCCGGGCCGGGGCGCGCAGTGCCGCCGGAGAAGCCCAATGCCGGCTGGCGGCACGAGATGCTCGCCCGCCAGAAGGTCGCAGGCATGTGACACACCTCTTTCACCACTGTACTGTTTTTGACACTTACATCATCCCCATGTAAGCCATGCAGCATGAGATAAAAGTCGTGCGCCAGAAACCCGCAAGGGGTGTGGCACGATGCGATGCTGGCCTGTGGGCGCATCACCGCTGCTGAGGGCTGACACACAAAAGCCTGGCCCTGATGCAAACCTCCTGCCGCGCCGTGCAGGCATCATGAACGCGCTGGGCAAGGGCTGCCCGGCGGCGGTGTGCCCGCACCTGTCGGCGGCGGCGCAGCAGGTGCAGGGGCTGTGGGAGGCTGACGCCCTGCGCATCGGTGAGTACGCCGTCCTCGCAGAGGGCTTTGTCGCCGCCGCGGCCGCCGCCGGCGACGCCGCCCTGCAGTCGCAGGCAAGAGCGGCTGCACAAACACTGATGTGAACCACCGCTTGATGATGGAGATGCAGACATGTGTTGAAATCTCGAGCACCGTTCTTCAATATGAAGTTCAAGCTGAGCAAGGTGTTTACGTCCTTTCGACAGGTATTGAGCTGGACGCTGGCGCCGGTGCGTGCGGCGTGGGCGTCGCCCGCGCTGTCCGCCGCACTGGCCTCCCCGGCAGCCTTCTTCGGCCACTACATCGGCCTGCAGCCCGATCCGGCAGGCGGCGTCCTGGTGAGCTCTCCGATGGCGGCTGCTGTCAGCGCCTCGGTCACCCAAAGGCAGGCTTGCTCACTGAAAGGAAGTGCACTTTTGCACCCGATGGCAGCGCCTTGCTTTGTTGCACACACGCGCTGCATGTGGCTCTCGAATCCTAGTGGCATTGCAAAGTTGTTGTGCAGACATGCTCTCCTTCGGTTCGAGTACACCCGCAATTGAAAGCGTTTCAATGCAAATCCAGATCGGCGGCTGCGGCCCGAGGCAGGACATGTACCACGAGATGCACATGCTGGAGCGGTCGCTGCGGCGGTTTGCGCCGCCGCTGCCGCCGCCCGTGCCGCCGGGGGAGGCGCCCACCGCGGCGCCGCCGTCCTCCGACGCCGCCTCCAACCTCGCGGTTGTGGCGCCGCACCTTCAGTGGGCCATCCCCGTCGTGCTGCAGGTGCCGCCCTCTGTGCGCTGAATGCGTTGCACTGCAGAAATGAGTCAGACATGCCGAGGTTAAAACACATGGTACGTCTGCTGCTGTGACGACCCTGCGTTTTGTGTGTGTGTTGCTGTGAGTGCACACCTTCGCCTGAGGGTGCAGCTGCGGGCGACTTGACAGAGGCGGCTCCAGAGGTTCTGCAGCAGCCACCCAGACTCGCCCCTTCTTCAGGCTGTGCTGCACCTCCGCGTGAACCGACGCGACATGCCTGCTCCCCGCAGTTTGTGTGCGGGCTGCACGCGATGTGGGGCCGCGAGATTGCGGAGGGGCCGCTGGCGGCCGCCGCGCCGGCGCTGCAGATGGGCGCCAAGGAGCGCGCCGTGTACCTGGGCCACCGCCTCTCTCGCAACATCAAGGTCGGAAGACTCAAGGCGTCGATCGAACCACCAAGCAATCAAAAGTATTCATAGATATCAAGAAAGGCCTTCGGCCACCCCAATGAGGCGTGCCATGTGATAGGGCCACCGTATTTCCTGCAACACCAAAGCACAGCACACAATGCCGCTTGTGGACAACCTTTTCTTTCTCCCGCAATGGCAGGCCAGGTGCCATGATGCCGTCAGGCTGTGCCATTTCTTTGATGCCATCGGCCTTTTGCGCCGCCACATACAGAGAACATGTTGCCTGCCTGGGAAACATGCAAATACACCACGATCCTATCCCGGAAAGCTGATATGGAATTTGACTTCGCCTGACACAGGTGGAGGATGAGAACCAGGAGGCAGAGGATACGCTAGCTGGCGTCACAGTGGGCGCCCTTCGCAACTTCCTGCGCCAGGTATGCGGCACCTCGAATGTGTCACTGCACGATGGTGACAGATGCTGCCCGGACGCACTGGTGCATTATGTACTCCACAGTGCTGCTGCTGGCAACCAGCTCCTGCTGACGATGTCGTGGTTGCAAAGTGATCTCAGCTGGCTGTTCGGCGGCAGGGTCAGGAGTTGGGGTACCAGAGGTACCAGACCCTGGGGCTGGGGGTACAGGCCCAGATAACTTGCCAACAGAGCAAGGAGTCGATTTTGCTGCAGGGTCGGGAGCCGTGGTATCAGATCCAGCAGCAGCATAGTGCCAGGGGCTGGGGCTGGAATGCTGCTGAATAGTCGTTGCGACGATTATTTCCAGCAACGATTGACGTGCAGGGGCGGGAGCTGGGGTACCAGATCCTGGGGCTGGCGGCGCGCCTAACGCCGGCGGAGCTGCCGGGCAGGCCGGGGGCCTGGCTGGCGGCGCTCACGGGCGGGCTGCCAGACCTGCACCTGCAGCACATCCGCCTCATGGAGCGCCACGTGTTCGTGCCCATGCTGCAGACGACGCCGCCCGGCGCCAGGCGCGTCCCCCACCCTGTGGAACTGTTACGGATGGTTCTCCCGCAGATGACCTGTGTGCACCTTGTTAGCACGCCCCACACTCACCATGCCCGCAGGCGTGCGGGGAATGTGTGCGCTCTGGGGACTCTGCCTCCTGTTGCGTGTAATCGAGGCCTGCTGCGCTCTGCCTAACCTGAGCTGCATGCATGCGTTTAGACCCAATCGAAGTGTGGCATGTGATTACAGCTATGAGAAATCACATACGTCTGATTATGATGCCGGCAGGGACGCGGTGCTGCTGCCGGTTCCGTGGGCGCTGCTGCCGCATGTGCGTGTGCGTGATTTATCGGCTCATGCCTCCTTGCCTGCTATGTTTATTTCTGCGATTTTGGCCGGCAGGGATGCGGTGCTGCTGCCGGTGCTGCGGGTGCTGCTGCCACACGTGCGCGGGCGGCTGGACGCATCGTGGGGCGCGCTGCTCAGCCCAGGCGCCAGCGCCGCAGGCGGCGGCGGCGGCGGCGGTGACACGCGCTCCGCGGCGGGCGCAAAGGACGAGGTGGTGGCGGAGCGGCTGCTGCGGGAGCTGACGCGCGAGCACACGCTGCTGCTGTCGCAGCTGCAGGCCCGCGACCCGCCGCCACCGGGTACGTGGGGAGCCCACAAATCGGACATTTCCACAAAATCCTTTCTGCGTCTACACTCCTCTTTCCTTCTGACTTGGTGACGAGTCTGCAAGTGCGTGCTGCTAATGTCACAGCTGCAGGCCTGCAACCCGCAGCCGACCGGTGCGTGCGTGTTGCAACATTTACTCGCTGCCTCCTTGGCAGTCGTCTCGTGCTGCTGCTGTCGCAGTGCTGCAGGCCTGTGGCCTGACGCCGCCCGGTGCAGTTGCCCCCCCTCCCCGCAAGTGTCCTCCATCATCTTTTGCCTGGTCTCCGGCATGCTTACTTCTGGTCGCTCGAGTGCAGAGGTCCTGAGAACCTGAGGCAGTAGCTGGACTTGCACCTGCGGCATCGCCTGGGGCGATCTTGCTCCTGGCTGCTCTTCCCTGCTTCTTGCTGAGTGCGATGACGACGAGTCAGAAACTCGTGGGAGCCTGAAGTAGTAGCCCACGTGTGTCCTTCTGCAGGCGCGGCAGTGGGGGCGGAGGGTGCGACGGTGCTGGAGTGGCTGCTGCGGGCGGACGCGGAGGCGGGCTGGGCCGCCGTTGCGACCGCGGCCGCCGCCCTCACCTGGCCCGACGAGTCCATCAGCCGCGCCTGCACCGTCTGCAAGCGCGCCTTTTCCTTCCTCTTCCTTCCTTTTCGTTCCTTTTCCTTCCTTTTCCTTCCAGCCCGCTGCATGGGCTAGGCCTGATCCAATGAGCTTTCGTGCTCGCTTCACAGCAAATTGTCAAGGGCGGCATTGCAATCTGGCAGAAGATGGCTGGCTCAATGCAGGCCGGCCGCTTCCTTGTCAGCGCTGCAGCAGAGATTGAGGTCCAGCCATGCAGCTGACTGAGTGCAAGTGGAGCGTCGGTCGCAAAATCCCCCTGCCATTGCGACTTGTCAAACCGTGTGCAGGACGGTGGTGGCGCTGTCGGCGGCGGGCGGGCCGCTGCAGGGGTGGCCGGGGCAGCCGGGCCTGCAGCAGTGGGCGGGCACGCAACTGCTCGCGGCGGGTGTCTCTGCCCTCGGCAGTCCCGCCTCCGCGCCCGCCCAGGCCGACGTGCTGCAGCTGCTGCGCACGCTGCTCGCGCAGCAGCTGGCCTCCGCGCCCGGCCCCCGCCAGGCGCGCGCCCCTGTCCGCAGCGGGCTGTCCTTCCATGATGAGGTTGTTTCAACATTCTACTACGGGCGAGCAGCCGCAGCATGATCCTCTGCTGCGAGCAGAGGTGGTGAATTGCAGACGTTGCCCATCTATCTCTGCTTGCGACATCCCTGTGATTCTAAACTGCGGACAGTTGAGCGGACAACTCAACTGTCGCAGCCCTCGGGAGTGGGCCGTTTTCAGCCTGTCACGTGATACATGACAGCATCGAGGAGTGGAGGGCCGTGGGCCATGCTGTCGGTCCGCAATTGCACGGCGGAGGGTGCTGACGCCGAGGGCGTCTGGCGCAGGTGCTGATGTCGCTGCTGAAGGTGTCGGAGGCGGACATCGCGGCGTTCCATGCCGAGATGATGGCGCTCAACAGCGAGAAGGACCAGCGCACCCTCCTCAAAAAGTTCCTCGTCTCCTCAGGTGCTCGTTGTGACACGTCGTTGCAAGTGTGCAGCAGAAGTGAGGATTGACCGACTTGGCGACTCAGCGAGACGGGACGGTGCTAGCTGTCTGTGTTCTGTCGTTGTTCTCGCTGCTCGAAGCGTGAGCTGCGGGATGTCTGGCTGATGACTGCTGCCTGCTGCTCCAGGCGTAGAGCAGCTGCAGACGACGCTAAACAACGGCAAGAGTGGGGTCGGCAGCGCAGGCGCGCCTGTCATTCAGCTGCCGGCGCCTTGACACGTGACGCGAGTGAGGAGTGGACACGAGTTGGTGAACAAGAGAGCCGGAGAGTGGATGTGTGGGCCGAAAAGGGGCTGCATGTGCAACAACCGCCGGCAGAGGTTTGTGCCTGCGGCTGGCATGTCAGCGGGGCAGGTCAGCGGGTCAGTTGACGGATCAGTTGTGTTCGGAGCCCTTGTTGCTGCCAAGCGAGTCGGACAGGTGCTCTGCACCGGTGCACGACGGTTATCCCATGCTTACAAACCACGCAGTCTGCAACTCCCCTTCCAAAACGAATGCAGCACACGCGGTGCACAATCCAAAGCAATCAAAATCGGCGTTTGCCACTGTGCGTCAGAACAGAATGTCAACCATTTGGTACACGAAAGCAAATGCCAGAGCCGGAGAGGACTATCAAAACTGCGACTCTTGAGGCTCCGCCTCCGTCCGAAAATTCCAGCACGCATGCTGCACTGGGTGTCCAGACATCCCGTATTGCAAACCCTGCGCCCGCACCGGTCACATTCCGCCTCGCGGCCTGGGAAGCGCTTCTAGAGCGGGTCGCGAGGCGAGAGCCTCCTCTCATAGGTACTCAGCTGCTGAGGGCCGAATCCAGCAGTGCTGCGGCCCGTCCCCACAGCTGCGGTGCGCCCGCATTTGCGGCGTCGACCGCTGCGTCCGTCGCCACACGCCGCCGCTTCGCGTCCGCGGGTCTAGCAGCGCTGCCGCCGTCGCCGCCGTCGCCGACGGCGCTGCCGCTGTGGGGCGCCAGGCCGACGAGCAGCAGGAAGGAGAGGAAGGTGCGGCCGGGCAGCTGTGCCAGCCCCAGCAGCGCCTGCAGCCGCGCCAGCTGGTCCGCGCACGGCGCCTGCAGACGCGCAAATTTGCATGTCACAGTGTGTAAACGATCACAGTGAGTGCCGATGGAAACACGCAGCCCCACCACAGTGCCAGCGGTCACGTGGATGGGCTGGCATTTTCATTGATCGCCCCGCGTCTCTGCCAAAGTTGCAAGGCCTGTAGGCCCAGAAAGCGTGCAGGTGCAGGGTACCTAGAATGCTTCCACCAAAACTTCGCGAGGCAAGGGGAGCTGTTCTGCAGGCGGCACCTTGTTCTTGGCGTCGCTGCCGTCCTGGCAGCTGTGCGCCACGAGGAACTCCGGAATACTTTTGGCTCCGACCGTGGGATGCCGCCCTGTGGCTGGCCCCAGCGGCTGTGCCTGCCACTGCAGCGGCAAGGGTGCAGGTTGATGGTCAGCATCATGTCTACAACCAGCTTGCAACATATTGACAGAAGCCCATCGGAGAAGCGGCGAAGTGCTGACCAGCGCTCATGTCAACTGTCGTTCCTCTCGAGGACAATTTGCAGAGACTGCTCATGAGCAGTCTCTGCTCATCTCGTACCTCTACGTCGATGCCGAGGGTCAGGTGGTCTGACGGTGGGCTGGCGACATCCGCCGCGCTGGCGTACTTGAAGTCCGCATGGCAGCGCAGCTCCACCGTCACCCATGCCGGGCTGCACACGTCGTCGGCGCCCCTGAAGTCATGGCAGTCGAAGGCGTGGTAGAAGGAAAAGGCGGCGTGCGCGTGGCCGACGGTGCCGCCGGCCGGCCCGGCCATGTCCACGGCGGCCGATCGGTGGTCCTCCACCCTGCACGCGCCAGGAGAGAGCGGCGGCTCACCCACCCTGCTGCCCTGTCGTTCTGCCGTGCTGCATGGCGCTCGCATGGACCAGAGTGCGACATTGCAGAGTGCCACGCTGATGCTGCCAGTGACGCAGCGCCACCCCGGGGGGCACTCACCGGATGCCGGCGGTCAGGTCGCGCAGGTGGCCGGCAGAAGCGGCGGGCAGGTCCTTGCAGGTGCTCGACAGCCAGGCCTCCACCGCTGTCCTGGCGTCCAGCTGGAAGGTCTGCGGCGCAAGAAATGCATAACCCCTCTGTACTGGTGGCAGTGGCAGGCTTGGCACCAAATGATGCGTGCAATTCCGACGGCATGCCGATTCCACACAGCTTGCACGAGCTTCACGTACATACGTCATAAATGGTCACGCGTGCTGTGATGGGGACTGACCTGAGACTGCGCCAGCCGCGCGATGGCTTCCAGGCTCGCATGCGCCGCTTGCTGCTGAGCCTCCGACGACAGCCCCAGCAGCCCCTCTGCAAGCAGCACCGATCGTCGTATTCGATCGATCATATGTCGGTGTGTACCGTGGCGGCTGACAGAGAGGCGGACAGGTTCTCACCGTGGGCTTGCACAGCTTCCAGCACGTCGTGCACGCTCTCCAGGGCCGGCAGCGCGTGTGGACAATCCAGTGGATCGCTGGCGTGCCCTGTAAGCATGTTGGGAAGTGCATGCTTGGATGCGTCGCGCAAATGTTCGAGTTGACTTTGCATCTCATGGCACGTGCATCTGTTATCCTGGGATCCTGCGAGCAGCAGCGGCTGTGCCGCAGGCAAATTGACAGCCTGCAGCCGCACAGAACAGACGAAAGCACAGCCAATGCATCATTGGGCGGACTTCGCAACCGATCAACGCCGAGACCCGCACGTCTGCCAGGTGTTGCGCTGGACCCCAGTAAGGCTGGATCAGGCGGGTGCCGGTAGATGGCAAGCATGGCTTGAACTCACCTTGGCTTGCTTTGGAGAGTTCCTGGCGCTGCTGCAGCTGCGCGTGTGCGGTTGCGTGCGCTTGCAACTCCAAGCCGTAGCCACTCAGCCCGAGTTCGGCGGTCTCCGACTCAGAGCTGGACCCGCGCGGCAGGAACACATACTTCGTGGGCGATGCCGCCCAGCCGCCATGAAATGGAAGACTGTCCGCCAATAGAGCCATGAGGACCGACCACCTGTACCCGGCTTACAGCGGCGCCGTTCTGCAACAAGACCGACGACGCGCAAGACTTCGCCGATCCCTGATCTGCAGCGACAGGACTGCGTTCAAGCGTTTCAGACTCTTATGCCGCTGTTTGTTCGCGCAGGAGCCCTGAGAACTGGGTACTAGGAGAGCCCTTTTGAGATTCTGCGCAGATTGCCGGAAGGGGAAGATGCGTTGACACATGCCGAGGGGTGGTAGCAGCGCAGGCAGTGCCGATCGCCGGTGGGGCTCATTACCCGCATACGACCCGTCCAAATGACACATGCTTATGTTGGCACTGCTCAGGGCAGGCCCGGGGCGCTTCAGTCAGGGTTTCGGTTGCCGATTTGGGCAATGCCCGCGGTCGCTTGCTCCTCAGAAGAGCCATAGGCCGAGCAGGACGCAGCACAAGTGCTTTGCAAGCTCTTCTGAAACTTCAGCCATCGATCAGCTGCGCAGCGCGATGGCGGATCGCCGCATCAGACTGACAGGTACCCATCATGCATGCTGTCCTCGGCGGGAGCGCCGCATGACAATGCTACGATTCTGACTCCCACACTCCATCTGAGCGGTACACGACTCCTCCGCAGACATCGGGGCAAACCTGACAGACTCTATGTATCAAGGGGAATACCACGGGAAATCTTATCATGCACCGGACCTGGATGCGGTGCTACAGCGCGCATATGCAGCAGGTAAGTCATGCCTGTCCGCATGCCTGATGCGCCCGGGCACGACAATACTACGATCTTCACGGAGTGTCCTTGAATATCAGTGTGCCACCAGGCGTGGAGCGCATCATCATAACGGCGACAAACTTGAAGGAGGCCAGGGAGGCGCTGAAGCTGGCCCGCACAGACGGTGCGGACAATTATTAGCACGGTGCACCAGCCAGCATACCAACACCTTGACATGTTCGCAACATCCGTCGCCGCGCTACAGCGACATCTGACAGCGTACTGGCACCCACGCAGAGCGGCTGTTTTGCACCGTCGGCGTGCACCCCACCCGGTGTTCCGAGTTCGAGGAGCACCCGGAGGGGCCAGAAGCATACATGGCGGCCCTGCTGGACGTTATCCTAGAGGGGCAGCACATCGGCAAAGTCGTGGCCGTCGGCGAGATGGGCCTCGACTATGACAGGTGGGCTTCGAGCTGCTTTCTAAGATCTCTTGCATGGGGGCGCTCTGAAGCATTGGGCTGGATATGCTGGAGACAGATGGAGCTGCCATGGCCAGGGCTCATCAATTCCAACAACAAAGCCCATTGGAGCGCAGGTTGCAGTTCTGTCCGGCAGAGGTGCAGCGCAAGTGGTTCGCCCGGCAGTTCGACCTGGCCCGTGACTCGGGGCTGCCGGTGTTCCTGCACATGCGCGCCGCAGCGGCGGACCTGCTGGCCATTGTGCGGGAGAAGCACGCCTCGCATCATTTCAGCCGCGGCGTCATTCACTCCTTTGACGGCACCCTCGAGGAGGCACAATCCATCCTCAGTCTGCAGGGGCTCTGCATAGGTAACAATCTGTAATCGTTGAGTTGTGTTGTGATGGGTACTAGTAGCCCTGTCAGCATGGTGATTACGTGCTCTTTGCTCTTGCCATGCAGCACATCTGTCCTCTGATCGCCCATGCTCTGGCAAAAGTTTTGATGCGCATGAGTGCGGCGCTTGACGAAGCATTACTTGCCTGAACAGGCATCAACGGCTGCTCGCTGAAAACAGAAGACAACCTGCAGGTCGTGGCACAGCTGCCGGCAGACCGTTTGCTGCTAGAAACAGGTGCCGTTGCCATTCAAGCAGTGTGAATTTGCAACTTCAACTTCCGCAACACGTTCTGAAACCTGCATCGGGACACATGCGGCTTCTCCCACGCTGACTTGTCGTCGTATGCGCAGACTCTCCCTGGTGTGAGCCGCGGCCGACGCATGCCAGCAGACCACACGTGAAAACGCTGCCGGCAGCTGTGGACAAAAAGAAGTATGACCCCAGCAAGCTGGTGAAGGGTAAGCCTTTGCTGTACAGTGGTGATGGGGAAACCAGTGCTGCTTTCCTTGAAGACACTGCCGTCAGGGCCCGACTGGAGGACTGCCGCCATGCAGGCAGGAATGAGCCTGGCAGCGGTATGCTACAAGTCCTCGAGATCGTGGCCAACATCCATAAGAAGGTGCCCAATCGTCCTTGTGCTGTCATGCTGTGCACATAGGGCTATTATCTACCTTGAAGACTGGTCAGTGACCTTGTTTGAGCTGACAAGCTGCTCCCAATTGCAGGACGAGCGGGAGCTTGCAGAACGAGTGTGGCAAAACGGCACAGCCATGTTCTTCTCTGGCAAATAACGGAGCACGCTCGGTGTCGAATTTGCCAACAATTCACCAACTCGTCGCACATTTCACAAATTCCAGACCGACACAAGCGCAGAGCATCCAGCAACAAGCAGTGCACAGCAAACGCATGGCAATCTCTCCCAATCAATCCGGATCACCCAGGTCTAGACCACTGGCGCCGGCGGCTGGAATGATACCACGATCTTCTGCAGGCGCTCGCCCAACCGGGGGAAGTCCTTCTTCTTGCACTGTGCCGTGAGCGTGTACAGCCGGTTGTAGCGCCCGTTGAACCCCAGCGCCACGGCGGTCTGGAAAATTCTTGATTCATCCTCGCCTGCGTCTTGGGGTCAACGCCGTCGTATGTTGGTGAACAGCTGTTCAGAAGCTTAGCTTGAAACATCGACACGTGTTTCGTGGGATGTCTGGAAGCAAACAGACCGCACCTGGCTTCAGGAGTGAATAGTCGATGTAGTACAGGTTGGAGCCGCCTTTTCTCCCCTCCTTTGCGGCCAGCAGCTCGGCCTCCTGTGGAACAGATCCAGACCAATCAGAAGCCAGCCATGCAGCGTTTGCTAATGGGGTGCACAACACTCCTGGACAAATGATTTACACTAAATAATTGTACGACCGGACGAATGTACAGCGATGCAGAGCTGGTCGGCACCTGGATGGCGTCCTTGTTGCGGCCAAAGGCGGCGCGGGCAAGGTATCGACGGTCCATCGATGCCACCAGGTTTTCGCCGAAGGCCGACGCTGTGCCGAAACTCCCCAGCTTCGTGAAGTCTGCGCCCACGTTCGTCACGACGATCGACACGTTCGTGGAGTCGATGTCGCCCTCTGGGTACCTGTGTATTCACTCCAGATGCGGCTACGGCGAAGGTCCGGCGAGATGTCGCCCCCCAGAACAGAGGCCGCTAGGTCGCCGGCTACAACATCAGACAGCATGCGCTGTCAGCAAACCCACAGCATCAGGCATCGATGCGCACCATGCCAGTGCCCGGCGGGCGCCTGTCGCTCCGCCAAACTTGGCGCCTGCCGCCTGGCCCTCGCCGGTGGCCCAGCCTGCGATGCACGACCGAGCGTCATGCGTCGACATGCCATGGTGAACGTCAACTTCTCCCTGACGTGTTCATCGTCAGTGGCGCCTACCAACGCTGGCCAGAAAGGCTCGCTACAGCAGCTCACCTTCTGGTACCATCAGCTTGAACTCGTCTGGCCCATCGACATACTGTGTAAGCTGAAATGACTCCGCCTGCACACATCCAGGACCATTGACCGTCGGCGGAGCATTGCTCACGGTCAGCGCACCGCATGTTGTAAGGTTACCGTCATGCTGTTACTCTGTCACAGCACAACAGCAGCACACCTGCGCCGGCGACGCCAGGCTCAGCAGCGGCACTGCAGCCAGGGACAGCAGCGCGTTCCTCCTGCTGGGGAAGAAACCGTCCTGCTGCTGTGAATGTTGCTCCATCGGCTGTGCGCTACATGAGGTGCCAGCTGCCCGCTGCTGGCTGGCTAGCTGTGCCAGGCGCGGCGCCACCGCGCACCCACGCAGATGTGTACCTGGCGCATGACCAGGTAAATGGTAAGGATGACGTCGCGTGCCGAATATGTGAGAGAAGGTTGATCATGCACATTCTGCAGTACCAGAGATGCGTGTATATCCATCTGCAAGTGCGACTGCACCTGCGGTGAAGGGTGCATATCTAGGCATCGTGCCCATTCCGCTCATTGCGCGCAGCTGTGACGACGCCATTGTGTAGGCGAATAAACGCACTTCAGCTGAGAGGTTGGTTGGCTAGTACTGATCAGCAGAGCAATCGCTTGTGACGACTTCTGATGAGCTCCCTAAGGGGCAATCAGTGCACGAACTAGCAACAACACATCAAACACCCCTGGCTTCTCAAGGCAATGTGATAATACTTAAAACGGGGACCATGTCGCGAAACTGGAGCGCCAATACCCCTTGGTCTTTCGAACCGCTGGGCTGTTCTGTTCCACCTCGCAGCAAGATTTTCAACAAAATACACTACGCACGCTTGTCAAGATGGCGTTTCGCGCTGGCGTGGTCGTCGCGCTGCTGGGGCTTGCCCTGCTGTCCACGTGCGCTGCAGAGCACGTCAGAATCTCTTTGAAGAAGGGCCCACTGGCGCCGATGGCCAGCCTGCGCCCGGCACAGATCCAGGGCCTGCTGCAGAAGGCAAACGGTGGTGCCGACGTGCCCATCAAGAACTTCCTGGATGCACAGGTGCGTCATGCAAGAAGGGCTTTGATGAGAAGTTGCTAGACTGACCGCTCCATGGCTGCCTGAGGCAGGCTCGACACCAAGGCTGACGTTGAAAATGTCTCCTGTTGCAGTACTATGGCGAAATCGGCCTGGGCTCGCCTCCACAAAAGTTCCAGGTCATCTTCGACACTGGCAGCTCCAACCTGTGGGTGCCGTCCTCCCACTGCAGCCTCTTCAATGTGGCCTGCTACCTGCACAACCGCTACAACGCGGCGCAGTCGTCGACGTACAAGGTGAGCAGCGGCGGGAATTATGTGTTTGTGATTGGCTGAGGTGGCGGTTTTCCTTTCTCTGAGCTTGTGCGCCAACCAGCATCAGTGGCCCCATGCTGCTAGGATGTTGATACAGAGATCCGTACACGCCAGCAGGTATGATTGGAAAGGCGCTAATTAGTTTCGTGCAATGGCGCAGCAAAATAACACGCAGTTTGCCATCCAGTATGGCAGTGGCTCTCTGGATGGCTTCATCAGCTCCGACACGCTGACCTTCGGTGGCCTGACGGTGGACGGCCAGCTGTTTGCCGAGGCGGTTCACGAGCCCGGCCTCGCCTTCGTGGCGGCGCAGTTTGACGGCATTCTGGTGCGCGCATTTCTGGTCTTGCTCAATCCAGTCCAGTCATTTTGATCAGGAACTCATCGACACAGACACTGTTCAGCAGCTTGACCGCATGTACATCACATCTGCAGGGCATGGGCTTCCCGGAGATCTCGGTGACGGGCGCGACACCGCCGTTCCAGATGCTGCTGGACCAGGGCGCGATCAAGGACCCGACATTCTCCTTCTGGCTGAACCGCAACCCCGACGGCGAGCAGGGCGGCGAGCTTGTGCTGGGGGGCTCCGACCCCGCCCACTACGAGGGCCAGCACGTCTGGTAAGGCTTAATGTGCATGTCATGATGCTCATCTAGCACGTGAAACAGCTCGAATCACATAATTAGGAATCTCGGCAGTGCTGTCGCTCTGAGCTGCCTGCCTTCAGTGGCATGAGCACGCCCTTTGCGTTCCAAAGCACTTTGCAGCATGTCGGGCATCGTTTTCAGTGACGCTGCTGCGGCGCTCATACCTTGACATTCCTTGCAGGGCGCCGGTCAGCAAGAAGGGCTACTGGCAGTTCAAGCTGGATGGCATCAAGGTGGGCGGCGACGACGTGTGCTCCGGCGGCTGCAATGCCATCGCCGACACCGGCACTTCCCTGCTGGTCGGCCCCTCCGAGGAGGTCGCGCGCATCAACCAGGTGCGTGTTGTCTGCGTGTGCGCATGTGTGCTTGAAGTGGCACTTGACATTCTGCCGCAGTGCAGTCCATGCATCACGACTCTCCGAGTTTGCAGCCGTGAAAGCCGCCATCATCTCAGCTTGTCTCCGTACAATGAATCGAACTCTTCCACACATGTGCAGGCCATCGGCGCTGGCGGCATGATCAACGAGCAGTGCAAGACCTTCGTGCGCCAGTACATCCCCCAGATCCTCAAGATCATCGACACCATGCCGCCTCAGCAGGTACAGATCGTTTGAACCGCAATTGAATGTGCTCTTCCATGGCTGGCGTGCTGCTGCAGTGTGTTTCCAACTCAGTGTCTCTGTCCTCCTTCCGCTTGCAATAGCCCAGACGAAGATATGATTGATCTCTGTTCATGGCAGGTCTGCGGCTACCTGGGCCTGTGCTCGGCGAGCGGCGTGGCCAAGGAGGACAAGACGGTCGTCAGCCACCGCAAGATGCTGGCATCAGCCGCTGCAGAGATGCAGAAGCGCCTGTTCCCGCAGCACGTCGCCGCCGCGTCCAACGACGACCAGACCTGCCAGCTGTGCGAGATGGCCGTTACCTACGCCAAGGTGAATAAAGAATTTCAGATGCCGTGCCGTGTGTGCATCCCTGGTTGCAGGTGCCAAACTGGAGCGCTGACACATCGCGACACATGCCTCTCCCCCATAGGGCTGTTGCAGTTACTGCTGATGCAGAAGTTATAGCCTTACACAATGACATGCCTTGTGCGCAGTTCGCCATCGAGAGCAACCAGACGATGACGGAGATAATGGACGAGCTGTTCTCGCTGTGCGACGCGCTGCCATCCCTTGGCCCCTCCCAGGCCGTCGTTGACTGCGACAAGATCCCCGACATGCCCGACATCTCCTTCAGCCTGCCGGACGCCGACCTCACGCTGTCCGCGGAGCAGTACGTTCTACGGGTGCGCGTCGCATTGCAAAGTTGCCGACGCCAAGTGGCCTTGTTCACGTCCCCACTGCGATGGCTGTTGCGCTTTCTTTGGATTTTTGTGACATTCGGTTGTTTTACAGTGTCCACGCGCGTGGCTCATGATCCGTCATGCTCCCCGCAGATCAAGGTGCAGGACGAGGAGTCGTGCATCAGCGGGTTCATGGTGAGCAGTGCCACATCTGCTTGCGGCATTGATCTGTCTGTGGCCCTGCTTGTAGCAGTGCTTCATCTGTGCATCTGTAGTCGAGGTTCTCCTGCTCTTGCTGCCCCCCTTGCTGTTGCTGCAACTGGCACTGCAAAATGCGCTGAAAAGTGGCGTTTCAAACACACAGGGCATGGACTTCCCCAAGGAGATCGGCCCGCTGTGGATCCTGGGCGACAGCCTCATCGGCGCCTACCACACCATTTTCGATGCTACTCCTGGCAAGGAGCGCGTTGGTTTTGCAGTCAGTGCTTAAGAGCGCTTGGAGACGCTGATGCCAGCAAATAGCGCGTTGGTTTTTGCGGAATCCCGCTCGAGCGCTTGTAGAAAACGGCGCTACCCTTAATCGTTTGTTTGAGCTAAAACGTGTGATTTTTGATTGTGCAAATGATTCGTTTTCCTGAGTGATCGAGTGAAGCATTGGTGGTGTTGCCTGCTGTCTGTGGAGCATCTCAGCGCATACTTTGTTGCCTGACGGCAGGTGAATCACCCTCGAGGATACAGATCAACAAAACTAGTCCACAGCCTGCATGGCTTGTGGCATGCCCACAGCACAAGCACCTGTGGTGATTTCTCCCGACACCTAATCAAGCCATAACAGCTGCTCAAACATTGCCAGGCCGCCAACAGCGCTCGCCTTCACCACTGGCCACTGCCAAGGCCGCCCTGCACGGCTGGCGGCGATGCCGCTGACGGTGGCACTGAAGACGTGAAATGCGCCCAGCAGCGGCAGAGTCTGCTTCAGCCAACCCTCCGTCTCCTTCGAGATGGCACCGATCCGGCTCCAATCTCCAGAGTACCCAGCGTCAACCGCGGCTAGCACGCCGACGAACACGGCGCCCTGGAGGTATTTGCTGTAGGCGTCAGATTGCACAACGTCGCTGAGCTGACTCCGCAGTGTACTGCCATCGCCGGATGCGCAGGTGCGGATGGCTCGCTGCGCGCCACTCTGTCCAATATTATGCCGCTGTCGCCGCAGATCTGCAGCGCAGTCACCAGTGTCCTGCTGAATGTGACGCCTGATGGTAGATGTCAACTTGATCGCATTGGCGTCCCACCATCATCCACACCTGTGTGTTCGCTTCCCGTCGTGCAGGGTGCTGGGTCATGCATCAGCGCACCCCACGCGATGCACCCGAGAAGTAACGATCACGATTCTCACCTGGAGCTCCTAGGTCGCTTCTGAATGAGATTTCTGACCGGTGAGCTGGAATGGAACGGAGCAGACTCCGCGAAGAGCTGCGCGCCGCAGCTGTGCTGGGGCAGGATGCCTGCGCAGCGGTTCTCATTGGTTGGTTTCTGGCGACACGAGTTGGCGCTGATTGTTTTATTCAAGCCCTGCAGTTACACATCAGCTGCAAACTGGCACGATTGAAGCTAAGTGCATTGTGCGGTCGTAGCGTGATGACGTTTCATCAGGGAGTCCCGGAGCTTTCAAAGATAGATAGTCTTCCTTCGCGCCGGTTCACGCACAATGGTTAATTTCACTTGAGCGGCCGAAACGTTAAGTGTGTGTCAGCCACGGCAGCTGTAGAGAAGCAAACAATGACCATGTCTGCAGTGTGATCTGGGGCACGCGCGCAGTGATCAGCATGGCCAACTCGGACAATTTGCACTTTGCGTACTACTGCACAGGTGAGAGATGCATTCGAAATGCTGGAAGTGTATCTGATTGTCCCCATGCCCCCCGCGGCTTTATGCGCTGGAATCAAGGACGCGCCCGCACATCATGTTGACGCGCACACGGTATTCTGGCCTGCTGCACCATGGTGCACAGCAGCGCTGCATCATTCGCAGGCACCCCGAGCTTCCTCCTAACTGTACTTCTCTGACACACCAATGCCTGTCGCACAGACCCCCCACCACTTGCGCCGCACCCTCCCCGTGTCCCCCTCCTGCAGGCCATGGTTTGGGTCATGCGACGCGGGTGATCGAGGTGACTCGGCACCTGCTGGAGGCCGGTCATGCAGTTACGCTGGTGTCGGGCGCGTCGCTGGCGGCGCACACGCGAGACTTCCCGCCCGACCGCTTTGCCATCAGGAACAAGCTGCTGGACTGCGGCTCAAGCCAGGTGGGCAAGCACGCCATCAAGGGAATGCCATGCTACCCCATGAGTCCTCACGTTCTTGCTGGAAGCCTGAGATAACAGGCACGAGATAATGCGTGCAGTAATGGCTGTGACGAAAGAGCGGCAAATCCAGCGTAATGGCGGATGCAGGCGGATGCGTTCACAGTGGACATGAAGGCGTCACTGGAGCTGTACCACGCCACGGCCGTGGTGGACCGGGAGGCGCTGCTGGATGCCGAGGTGGCATGGCTCACGGCTGCCGGCGTGCACATCGTCGTGTCCGACACGGTGCCGCTGGCGTGTGCCGCGGCGCACAATGCGCAGCTGCCCTCTGCCGTCGTGACCAACTTCAGCTGGGGTGCGGCTGGATATTGCCAATTTGACATTCAGCTGCCTTGCTTCCTTGATTCCAACCCTCTCTTGATCAGATGAGATTCAGGCTGCATGCGAGGCCTGTGGGGTGCGATTTTGCTGCGGGGTGCGCTTTGAGGGGTTGAGGAGGCTGGGAGGTTGTGCGCCTGCTGACCTGAGGTGCCTTGTGCTTTTCAGACTTCATCTATGCGGAATACAGCACGGAAGTGGGCCAGGAGGCCTACCAGCCGATGACCTGGCAGATCGCAGAGGACTTTGCTCGGGCAAACGTGTTGCTGCGGCTGCCGGGTCACGCGCCCATGCCCGCTTTCAGGGTGAGAAATCGGGCAAACTCATCATAACAAACCCTGTCTCACCCCCACCCCCTGATTCTGAGCAAAGCAGCTGTCTGTCAATGCCGCTGGCAGCCTGCCGTGTCCAGTGATGTTGCAGTATGTGCTCTCACTCGCTCATGTTGCAAGTTGGCAGGCTGTCGAGGATGTGCCGCTGGTCGTGCGGCATGCTCGCCGCTCTCGTGAAGAGGTGCGCTCCCTTCGCGTCTCCCAACATGCAGACTATGCCAATGGCTGTGCGAGAAGTCTCGCATAGAAAGCGCACACCGACCGTGGAACACGCTGGCTCTGCAACACTGCTGCTGTTCCACTTCGGCAACTTGCAGACTGTGCCACGTGGGCCCATTGTGCGCAACGCCTGCAGGTGCGGCGCAGCCTGGGCATAGGGCAGGAGGAGAAGCTGGTGCTGCTGATGTACGGTGGGCAACCGGCGGGCGCCTGGCAGCTGCGTGCGCAGGCGCGCGCCCCCAGTCGTCTGCTGCTCGTTGCTGGCCTTTGCTGTGACCCCAGCAGCTTGAACCTCACTAGCTGCTGGTGCACATACTCAATAATGGAATGAGTTGTCGACCACATCTTCAGATTGTAACAGTGTCTTGTCCAAATCCGCAGGCGCTGCCGCCCAGGTGGCGGTGCCTGGCCTGCTCCGGCGGCAAGCCGCTGGGCACCGGGCCGCTGCCTCACAATTTTGTGCTGGCGGAGGCAGACGTTTACACCCCAGACCTCGTGAGTGGATATCCACTCTATGAGGAGTCCTGTCGCCAGTGCATTCCGGAGCAATGCGCAGTTGTTGCAGGATGTGATCCGTGCAGATGCGGTTGACAAACATAATTTGCTCTATTGCAGATCGGGGCGTGCGACGTCGTGCTGGGGAAGATCGGCTACGGGACGACGAGCGAGTGCCTGACCAGCAACACACCGCTGGTCTTCGTGCGCAGGTGATCAATCACTTCTTGTCCATTCTAGGGGGTGTGTTAAAACGTCAGCCTCCCATGGCTTTGCCCTTGACACCATAATGTTGAGCTTCGTCCATGCACCAGCGCCAATTCCTGTTGCATGGTGCTGCTCGGACAGGTCGCACTTCAACGAGGAGCCCTTCCTGCGGGGGCTGCTGCAGCTGCACGGCGCCGCAGTGGAGATGCGGCGGCGGGACTTCCTCTCCGGCACCTGGGCCAACCAAATTCTGCAGGCCGCCCAGCTGCGGCCCACCTACAGGCACCCACCTACAGGCACCTGCACCCTGCTGAGCATTGCATCTTGGTTTTTGTCTGTGGCTGTGCAGTGTGAGGTTTCTGCTGCTGCCGATCAGACTCTGGCCGGCCGTGACAACGCTCACATGGCTTCACTGGGGTGTGAACCTCGTGAGCTGGCATGTGTAGCCACCTGAAGTGCACACGCTGCTGCTCGCAGCGAGCCCACCAATGGCGCCGAGGTCGTCGCTTCAAGGCTGGCGGCGCTGGCGCGGGACGGCAGCAGCAGCAACGGCGGCTCCGCGGCGCTGGACCAGGCAGGCAGCATCCGGCTCCGCGACAGCATCGTGTACGGCTACTGCATGCAGCGCGCTACCAGGAGGAAAACACGCTCCCCGGTGAGACCGTCCGGCGTCGCCATCAGTGCCAACCAACTGCCAGAAACTTGTGCAGCATGCGGCGGTGCTGGAGGTGTTGCACGACTGACCTTGAGCAGTGTGTCAAGCGAAATGGGCCAATCCGCTGCTTTTGTAGCGCGTCTTGCTGAGGGCCTGTTTATTGGTGTGTCAGGCTGTGCCGACATGGTACACCGCTGGCAGGCTGCCGACGGCGGAAGATACCGCCGTCGAGGAAGAGGACGCAGCCGCATCCGATTCCTCGTCAGACGAGGAGGCAGACGCGGAACCGCAGCAGGTCGACTTTGACGTTCTCGAAGGTGATTGCGGTTCCTGCTGTGCTGTTGCTCCCTAGTCACTGCGGTATTTGAATTGTCAAGCCGAGCCACATGCACTTTGTCGAAACATTTCGCAAGGGAGCAGATGCAGGAGTTTGCGTGGCTGCAGAGTGTGCCTTGCTGATGGCCATTTCCCACGCTGCGCAGGCAGCCTGCACGGCGGCAGCTTCCCGGACACTGTGGAGTTTCTGCGCCGCCTGGCCCGCCTGGACGGCGAGGGCGATGCAACGGAGCACTGCGCAGACTGCGGCCCGGACGCTGCTGAGCGAGACGCTGCGCGGGGGCTGTTCGACTGGCGGGTGCGGCGTCTTGCCCAGCGCAGCTCTTGCTTATTGCTTGTCGTTCGTGGCTGCCTATACCATCACCCTCAAGAACTGCATCAGCAACTGGCGCTTCTGCCTTTTCGCCTGCCTCGGACCGACCGAACTTTTCAATGTTTGCACAAGCGCGTGATGCTAGGGCAACAGCATCTCTGCATGTATATGGAGCTCATCCACAGAGCGCTCGCGGCCACCTCGCTTGAGATCCAGACCAGGAAGTGGCTGCGAGCGCAGGACGAGGTTGTGGTGGCGCGTGCGCCTGGCAGGCTAGACGTCATGGGCGGCATCGCCGACTACAGTGGCTCGTTGGTTCTGCAGCTGCCGCTTGCGGAGGCATGCCACGTCGCCGTCCAGCGGCTCCAGCCTGCGCCAGGTCTCCAATATTCAGGGTCCTGCTCAGCGGCCAGAGTCGTAATGCACTCTGCATGCTCTGAGCGCAGGCCTACCTGCAAGGCGCACGCGAGTGCAGCTCGATCACGTCACACACCCGGCTCCATTGCACGATGTGTGCAAGACAGGTGCAGTGCACGAGCCCCGCCTCGCGCCTTTGCTGGCCGAGGCGCCAATCTGGCCGCGCAGGCAGTCAGCCGACGCTGCGCGTTGTGTCGCTGGGCGGCGCATCCAGCGACCGGGCGCCCTCCTTTGACATGCCGCTGGCGGACTTCAGCAGCGACGGCCGGCCGCTAGCGCTGGAGGCGGCGTGCGCCATGTTTGCGGATGACGCCGCGAGAAGGTGTGCGATTGTCTTCTGTTATCGCTATTCTTGATTCATGATCAGGCCTCGGCGGGCGGCGGCATGCATGCTCGATAAACAACACCCTTGTAAGCATAGCACAGCGAGTTGTTCTATCGTGATCTACCTTGCAACCTGGGTGCACCATTGTCATCGCCCTTGTGACTCCCGCCGCAGCTGGGCTGCGTATGTTGCCGGCACGCTGCTTGTGCTCATGCACGAGTGCGTCACGCAGCTGGGCGGCGCCAGCCTGGCAGTGCTGGTGGCGTCGGACGTGCCGCCGGGTGAAACTACTTTACCCATACATGCTTGTATATGTTATATCATTGTACATTGCTATGGTCCCCAGTGCAGCATAGTGTATTGATCAACGAAGACTTGCAGATCCAGCACAATGAATATGTTGAATTGAATTGCATCTTAGGTTCCGGCGTCTCCTCCTCCGCCGCGGTGGAGGTGGCAGCGATGACGGCCTTTGCGGCGGCGCTGCGCCTGGACGTCCCGCCACGGCGGCTGGCGCTGCTGTGCCAGATGGTGCGAGGGGCCCTGGAGTACTTTCTGCACTTGAGGATCTGCCCGGCCGATTTCCAGCCTATATCTGCGCCAGCGGGTCGCGCACAGCCATTCTCATCTGCACTTGAGGATTTGTTTCAGCCTTGTGCCTGCGCCGGCGGGTCGCGCGCTGATTGTGCTTCCACGAACGCTCGGCACAGCTGCAGTGACAGCTGCATTCTGCATCTCGGCAATCGCACAGAGCAGCATTCAATTCGCTTTGCGCGTCTGGGATGGGGGCCTTTTCTCACAGGGGTTTTCAATCTGCAGGTGGAGAACCGGGTAGTGGGCGCGCCGTGCGGCGTCATGGACCAGATGGCGGCGGCGTTGGGGCGGCGGCGGCGGCTGCTGGCGCTGGCCTGCACCCCCGCGCAGCTGCAGCCGCCGGTGGCGCTGCCGGCCAATCTGCGTCTGTGGGGCGTCGACTCGGGTGCCCAACTCGAAACCCATTTCCCTTGCCAATGGACATGCCTTGCCATGGCGAGCCCTGCATTCGACGTATCCACACTACTGTGATGGTGCAGCTGCTGCTGCTTGCACTGGCTGTGTCGATCGCCTGTCATCACACATTTCAGGGCACTGCCGCCCAGCTGACGGATTTCCGCTGCCACTGAGTATCGTTGCCGTGCCAAACGGCCCTTGTGGAAGGATTTAAATGGTGTACGTGGTTCTGCAGCAATAGAACTTTGCAGTCATACAACGCAGGGGTGGGCGGCGCTGACTACGGCACCATAGGCTCTACAAGTTGCAGTCAATAGTAAAATTACCCCCAAACCCTGACCCCTGCCGCCACAGGCATACGGCACAGCGTGGGCGGCGCCGACTACGGCACGGTGCGTGCGGCGGCCTTCATGGGGCTGGCGATGATGAGCGCGCGGGAGTCGGCGGCGCAGGCGCGGCCCCCCTACCTGGACAATGTGCCCGCCGCCTCCGGCCACTTGCCGCTCATAGGTGCGGCCCTGGGCAAGAATCCAGGAAACATGGTAGGGACATACTTGTTTGCCCGGCTTCACTCTTTTTCCAGCCACGGCTGCCTTCAATTGTGCTGCATGCGTAGTGGCAGCTCGGCAGCGGGTGAGCCTTGTGGGGGAACCACACTGTCCATCGGTGAGTGTGATCAGTGACCTGATCAGTGACCTCACGTCTATGTGCAGGAGGGGGCCACCTGTGCGCGCTCAGTCCCAGCCTGTTCCAGCAGGCGCACGAGGCGGGGCTGCCGGAGTCCATGTCGGGCGCCGCCTTCCTCGCGGCGCACGCCCGCCACCTGGACACCGCCACCACCGTCGACCCCGCCGGCCGGTGAGCTCTGCTCCCTGATGACGGTCTCGTCGTGCCTCCCCTGTTGATTTCAGGTCGATTCTCAAGGTCGGTCCTGTCGTGGAGGCCTCGCGGCGCGCACTGCTCGATGGCGGCAGCGAGCAAATCACCTTCACTCTGCAAACGAGACTGCCACACTAGCAGGAACACCTCAGCGCGGGCCAGTCAGCACCTCTGATGATCTGACATCAACCCGGAGTCGTTGCATCACTGTTGATCGTGAAGTATCACACAGGAATATGTGCATGTTGGACAGGTACCCGGTGCGGCAGGCGACGGCGCACCCGATCCACGAGAACTTCAGGGTGGAGGCATTCCGCGCCATCCTGCAGGGGCGGCCCACCGCCACGCCCGCGCTGCTCAACCTCGGCGAGCTCATGTTCCAGTCGCACGCCTCCTACAGGCGGGTGCATTGCACGGACGCCACCGCCTTGCCTCTGGCATGCAGTCTGCCGAAACTCACGCCAGTTGTCCCTTGTGCTGAGGTCATGCATTTTTGTTCTGAGACGTGGTGTTGCATCCTGCAGCCGGTGTGGCCTGGGCTCGAAGGGTACCGATCTGCTTGTGGGTGAGCCACACTCACATCTTCAACTGATCGACACCAGTTGCTGCTTCATGCTGAAGCGTGCTGCACCAGCACGGCAGCTGAGCTGTCCACAGCCCAAACCCCTTGCATTTGCATCGTACACATGCAAAGGAAACTTGTTGTGGTCCATCGATGAGGTCGCTCGAGGTCGATGCCTGCCTAAATCAACTGAGCATTGTGTGATGGCAGACCTGGTGCGGCGGGAGATCGTTGAGGCGACCGCGCGGGGCGAGGAGCCGGCGCTGTTTGGCGCCAAGATCACCGGCGGCGGATCAGGAGGTGATGCCTCGGAGGCCAGAAAACTGAACATGACCGACGTGTTCATGTCACGTTACTTGTCTGACCGTCTGAAGATCTGCATTAGGTGTGTGGGCTGCACAATAATTCATGTTGGTACATGGACAGGTCAGCTATCACATACTGCAGGCACCGTTTGCATCCTGGGGCGGGCGGATGATGCGGGGCAGGCAGCCGTCGACCGGGTGGTCAGCCAGTATCAGGACACCACACGGTATCAGCCGACGGTGTTCACGGGATCATCATCGGGATCTGCCGCCTTTGGACACCTCAGGATCAAGCGGCGGCAGTCGTGACGAGAGGATGCGCATAATTCGTTACTGCAATCAGGACTTGTAAGCTGCTGCCTTGAGCCTAGAATGGCAACCAAAATTGGCAACCAAAATCACGTCTGTACGGCTTTATGCAGTTTACAGTCAGCGTCTAATCACCATCTTGTAATTACAGATTATAATTGCAAGCACTGAATCACTGATGTGTGTGAAGCTGCCGATGCTCTTCCTCTCCGCAGCAAAAGTTGCTGCCGTTTTGCTGCACTGAGGACACAATCCACAGTCTATTGCGGAATGTAGAACGACTGACCAAGCACTGACGTTATACAGAAGCTATCGCGTCCCGCCGTTACTGCCTGCACTAATGCCCCCGCTGCTCCCTACCCTGCACTCTGACGCCCTGCCTGTGTGAGACACAGCACAGGGCGCGGATGCACATGTGCGCTGCAGGCTGGGCTGTCGGCACTTTCGCTGCCGTCGGACCCCAACTACACTAAGGAGGAGCGCGAGGCGTTGCGCACGCCGAGCAATCAGCTGTGGCGCGAGGTGCAGAAAGCGCTTATCATCTGCTCAAAAACAGGCGCGTGCCGCATGCACATGGTGCTCAAGTAGTCTGCTCTAGTCCATACAGTCTGCCCAGCTCTGCAATCTAGCGAAGTGTGAACTGCATCAAAACGCTAGAGGCCTGACTGTTGCCGTGATACGTGCATGCTGCATTCCTGCCGGCCGCCTTGGTGCTTCTCTGAAAGCTTGCCGTTGTCGTGTCGCATGCCGCGTGCCGGACACAGCGGGCGGCATGCTCGTGGCTGCCGCAGTGGTTCGCGTGAGCACGGCGCTGAAGAAGGCCAAGGCCAAGATTGGCCGCCCCACAGGGTGGGACAACATGCGCGGCATCAGATACTGGTGCGCAACGACAATGATAGACTCTGATTTCACATAGAACTCGCGCATCGCACTTTGCTGACTGCTGTGCCATGCGCGGCAAGCTCCTGGCCTGACGAAGATAAACCTCCTTTGGCATGCGCCATCGACGTTTACCAGGACAGCTCCTCGGACGATGACGCGGGTGCGGCTGGTCGATCTGGTAGCCTTGTGATTGACCTGCAATACTGCATTATTTATGTAGGCGGCGCCCTGCGGGCACAGCACAGTGCACAGTGCTGTGCAGCGTGGAACACGGCTTTCCCAGAAAATGGTATGCTGCCTCTGCCCTGACTGCCGGGGATCCCTAGGGATCCCCGGCAGTCAGGGCAGAGGCCTCCGCGGAGCAGGTCATGAAGTCTCCGAACCCCTCGGCGTGAGCCTTGGCGAGGCCGTCATCGACAACATCAGGCCAGAAGTCCATGTTGCCTGGTCAACAGCCTCTGCAAGTGGCTGCTATGCTTTGAGCGTTGTCCACATGTGTTTGGCGGCTTGACCGGCGGCTAAACACGATTGGGATTCTCAAGACAGTGCGCACGACTTGCTCCCCAGCGCGCGCAGCAGGCCAAGCAAAGCAGCGAGCATCGACACGTTCATAACGCCACAGAGTTAGATATGCTCGCACCATTGACTCGGCATCGTGCCGTTCTCACCAGAGTCAGAGCGACAGCGTGGTCGCCCACTCCGTAACGCGTGTTCACCGTTCGGTGCATCCCGGGAAGGTTTTAGCTGAGAAGGCCTGACTTCCCGCTCTTCTTGTGCGATCCTCGAAGAACGGCAGCCCCGAAATCATAAACCATTGTGCAGGTGCTGGTGGTGCCGCCGTGGCATGGCCTCTGAAGCACAACTTCCTGATCGGGCATGATCTGGAGTCGAGGTACGAGTACTTGTTGAGCTGCAGCCTCGCCCATTCATCGGCCATGCCGCAGATGCAATTGCCATCTCACCCTCAGCACAAGGGCTCATCTCAGCTGCTCAAACCTCCATTGCCGCAGCCTGGATGCACATGTGTGCTGCAGGCTGGGCTGTCGGCACTTTGGTCCGCTGCCGTCGGACCCCAAGTACACCAAGGAGGAGCGCGAGGCGTTGCGCACGCCGAGCAAGCAGCTGTGGCGCGAGGGACAGGAAGCGCTTTTCAACTGCTCAAAAACAGGTGCCGCATGCACACGGTGCGCCTGTTTTTTGAGCAGTTGATAAGCGCTTCCTGCACCTCGCGCCACAGCTGCTTGCTCGGCGTGCGCAACGCCTTGCGCTCCTCTTTAGTGTACTTGGGGTCCGACGGCAGCGGACCAAAGTGCCGACAGCCCTGCAGCGCACATGTGCATCCAGGCTGCGGCAATGGAGGGTTGAGCAGCTGAGATGAGCCCTCGTGCTGAGGGTGAGATGGCAATTGCATCTGCGGCATGGCCGATGATTGGGCGAGGCTGCAGCTCAACCAGTACTCGTACCTGGACCCCAGATCATGCCCGATCAGGAAGTTGCGCTTCAGAGCCCATTGTGCCACGGCGGCACCATCAGCACCTGCACAATGGTTTATGATGTCTGGGCTGCCGTTCTTCGAGGATCGCGCAAGAATAGCGGGCAGCAGCAGCTCGAGCCTTTTGAAGCGCGAGCAGCAGCAGCTTCTGCTGCTACACAGCACAGGCAGCGTGAAGGCACCCTTGGAACAACCCATTGCATCTTGCGCGCTGCCTTGCCGAAGCCCGCGTGCGACGGCTTGGCGACGGACACGACGCAGCTGCTTATGCCAACGCTGGCGCCGTCATTCTCCAGCGAGCTCGGCCGAGTTTTGGTGCGCTGATACATCATCCCCGGAGGCAGCTCAACGTTCGGAGGCTGCGGCAGCGGCATGATGCCTGTGCTGAGAGAACGTGTAGAACTATACGGCACGGTCAGTCCGCTGTCTGCAGGAAGTCAGGCCTTCTCAGCTCAAACATTCCCGGGATGCACCGAATGGTGAACACGCATTACGGAGTGGGCGACCACGCTGTCGCTCTGACTCTGGTGAGAGCGGCACGATGCCGAGTCAATGGTGCGAGCATATCCAACTCTGTGGCGTTATGAACGTGTCGATGCTCGCTGCTTTGCTTGGCCTGCTGCGCGCGCTGGGGAGCAAGTCGTGCGCACTGTCTTGAGAATCCCAATCGTGCTTGGCCGCCGGTCAAGCCGCCAACCACAACGCGGACAACGCTCAAAGCATAGTAGCCACTCATCACTTGCAGAGGCTGTTGACCAGGCAACATGGACTTCTGGCCTGATGTTGTCGATGACGGCCTCGCCAAGACTCACGCCGAGAGGTTCGGAGACTTCATGACCTGCTCCGCGGAGGATCCCCAGCAGTCAGGGCAGAGGCAGCATACCATTTTCTGGGAAAGCCGTGTTCCACGCTGCACAGCTTCTTTGTGGGACACAGCACAGGGCGGGATGAGGCTCGGTGGGTTGCGGACGGCATGCTTCCGTGTCCCCCTGCGCCCAAGCGGCTGGACGACTATAGCGCCGGCGGAACAGGGGCAGGCGCAGAATCGGCGGATACAGATGCCAGCCCGGGCAGCATCGAGGGAGAGGAGGAGGAAGAGCGGACCTACCGCACGGTCGCGTGGTTGCGCAGCCAGACGGGACTGCGGCCAGAGCTCCAGGCGGCGATGGAATTCTATGCCAAGGCGCGAGAGAGCGGCTCGTGGGTGCGCCTCGTTTATTTCCTCGTATGCACATTCAATCCACTGAATTTTATTCAAGTGTGCCGAAGGAAACCGTGTGATGAACGTTCATGCGCATGCGCAGGTTTATAACCAGTGTGCAAGACCTTGCTGCACAAGCCGCAGGGAGGAGATCTACTACCGCCTGATGCCTGTTGTGCTATTGCAGTGTGTGTTTTGAGCCGCTGTGCCGCATCATGCAGATCCACCAGATGACGGCATCGGGCGTCTCCATGGAGGACGTGCTGAAGCTAGGCGACCGCAGCATCTTCTCCGTCTTCCTGAGCAGCCACATCACCGCGCAGCACAACTTCTCGCACAACCTCTCGGACCTGCCGGTGCATCGCCCCACAGGTGGAGCTTCCAGCTTGTGTCATGACGGATGCTATTGATGCGCTGGATCTGCTCACGCACAAGGTCCAGTGGAGTGATGATGCGCAACGCTCGGGTCAGCCAACCTCCACTATGCTGTCCTATGCGCCAGGCCGTCTGTGGCTGTCGCCCGAGCGGTGGCCGCGCTGGGTCGTCAGCCCGCTGGTGCCCCTCGGCTTTGCGCCCTGGGGGCCCTTTGGCCACGTCGTCGCCGGGCAGCTCCTCAACCTGGCGGTGCAGGCGTCGCGGCAGAAAGTCTCTGCATCGGACTTGCACCTGCTGCCGTGAGTCCCATGCCTCAACTTTTCTGCCACTCCATGCTGCCATGCAACATGCATATGCACAGCAGATTGTTGCTGCCATGATTCTCGCCAGACTGTCGCTGCTATGATCAGCCAAACTCTCCGAAATGCCGCAGTCGGTGCGGTGAGCAGTTGACCAGTGACCGTGCTGAACAGTATCGCAACACCATGCCATGTGGGTCCTGCATGCAGCTGCCACTTCGAGATGACGCATGCGCTGCGGGCGGCGCACCTCACCTTCGTGCTGCGCCTCGCCCTGACGGCAAAGGCCGACACGGCAGGCGACCTGGTGCTGGCGCAGCGCGACCATCAGCACTTGAGTGCCGCCGCTTATCTTGGTCATTGGCGGCGAGATCCTTGGTTGTCAGTCGCAGTGCAGACTGTGCTGGCGCAAGAGTCCTGATTGACACAGTTCGACTTGTGTATATCAGGAACGCTTGATCTCAGCTTTGCTCCCATCTTCTAGCTCACTGACGTCAATCGGCACTTGTCGGACTGCCGCAGGCTGCTCACCACCTGGCTGCCGGACGTGATGTCCACGCACCACCCCAGCGCCACAACATTCGTCGCGCAGGCGCGCCTGCTGCTGGAGAACTGCGGCGTGTACGTGCAGGACCATGTCACCATCCCGCCGGCGCGCCCCAAGGGTGAGCGCTGTTGCCGCCAACCTCCACAATCCAAGAACCCCTCTGAGACATGCGCTCGACGCCACCATGCTGATTTCCGCAGACCACGCCTCGTATGCATCGCCATTAGTTAGTTGGGACGAGTGCACGTTTGTTAGCAGCTCCGTGCGCGTGTGCCGGCGGAGATCCTGGAGAGGACTGTAGTCAATGTCGTTCAGCGGCCATGATGTTCTGAATGCATGCAGGACCCTTCACGGCAACCCTGCAGGCGGCATACGCCAGCATCCAGCTGCTGGCGTCGCTCGGGGAGCCGAAGCCGCTCGTCAGTGGCATGCCGCGCTGGCCGTACCGCTCCGCAACAGCCTCGGCGCGCCGGGCTACCCGGCCACCAGGGAGGCGAAGGCGGCGCTGCTGGCCGCGGGCGGCCTCCTGGCGCTGCTGCAGCTGACGCCGGAGAATCACAGGGTACGCCTGGCACTGTCACACAACGCAACACGGCTTTTGATCGCATGTGGTTGAGTCAGGGATATCACTCTGCCTACCTGCAGCACGAAATGGTTCGTGTCCTGCTGCAACAAAACATGCACTCAAGAGTCTGCCTGCTGAGAAGGCGCCTGTGCTTCGCTACCGCAATTATCATTTGGAGGCGCCTATCAATTGGCGCTCTTCGCCATGTGCAGCCGGTGGAGGCGCTGGCCTACCTGCAGCTGGTCCGGAACAGCGGCGCCGGCCTGATCGACGCGTGGTACATCCAATTTTCCCTGGAGCAGATCGCCGCGCTTGGCGCCGAGGGCGCCATCTTCAGCACGGAGATCTACACGCTGCCCATGTGAGCATCTGTGGCAAGTGCCTCCAATCTGGTTGCGGTGTTGTGAAGAACATATTGACTGCGTGCATCTCTCCTGCATGACAGTCGCATTGGGCGGCGTGGGTAGGGATGGTGCAACATAGGCTGCCAAGAACAGCTACAGATGCGTTGTCAGAAGTTTTGATTCACCCTCTCGGTTGCACGCAGCGTGTTCGAGCTGTCGGGCTACTCCAACAAGACCATCCGCGGCCGTTGCGGCCGGCGGCTGCCGGAGAAGCTGCAGGCGACGCTGGCGGTGGACGGCGAGCTGCAGACCATGCCGCTGTCGGACGTCGGCAAGCACATCTGGGGTGAGCGACTTTGAGGATTACAGTTTGTATATCACAGATTGAATGATCTGGCACGCTGCAGCGAGTCGCTGACAGGCAGAGCGAGGTGAGCGCCTTCCAGGCTGTAATGAATGAACGAGTTGCTTCAGTAAGTGAGCCTCGGATACATATCGTCTCAAATCTGACTCGTCTATTCCAAAGGCGACATTGCCGGTTCAGGTGCATCCCGAAACGGTGACAAGCGCGCTCGAAACGACAGCCCTGAAAGATGTGTGTGCGTGTACAGGCATGGACGCTGTGCCGACGCGCCTGGCAGACGACGTGGCGGACGACAACGAGGCCGACATGAGCGAGGCGGTCTTCGAGCTGGCGGGCGTGGTGCACACGCCGGAGGAGGACCACGCCATGCAGGCGGCCATGCAGGACATGCGGGGCGAGATCGAGGACGAGGATGAGGATGACGATGAGGAGTGAACCCTTTGAGCTTTCCCTGCAGTACATCTGACTGATGACGAACAACGGTCGGGGATCGCTTTGGACAGATATCACATCTTCAGGGTGGCAGACAGCGGGGCCGCCGAATTGGGAGCCGCCCTGGTGTAAAACGACGGGAAAATCGAAGGAAAACTTCCGAGGATGTGGACATTGCCGGAAAATGGCAGGAAATTGGTCTGCCAACCGCTCTTGCACCAGAACCCTGCCAATACTGATTGGATGGTTCGCAACTCAGTCGAGGCTCATTTTCCACATGTCGGATGTGAAGGTTTCAAATGATGTACACCATCACATGTAGGTCATTCAAAAACAGTGCGCACAAATTGGCAGCCTTGGCTATAGTTCACAGTCGCAATGGCCAAATGCAGTGGGTAGTTAGTGTGTTGCCAAATGCCACCTGGCCCGTGATGCCCCACATGTGATGCTCCACATGTGATGCTCAATTGTTGTCGCAATCCGAGTGTCCCTCCGAGTTTGGCTCGCCATAGCGTTTGTCAAACCAAAATCACTGCCAATGGCCCAGATCAGCAGCTAAAGGCACGTCAGTTGTGTCACCACAAGGGTGGACACTTGAGATATTTACGTGCAACGTCCATTGGCAAGACATGAGACGCAGCGCAGGCTGTGAACGCTCTCTCAAGCCGCCTCCTGCCGCTTAGTGAACAGCTCGCTGACCAAGTGCTGCACAATGGGCGCCTCCGCCGCCGCCTGCATGTCGTGCAGCACCGCCTCTATCGCCGCGCCGTCGCCCTTGTCCTCCTGAGCCACCAGGGTGCACGTTTCAACATCGCTGATCAAGGAAGTCGCTTTCGGACAATTTAATTCTATCTTGCAATGTCAATTGATGAGCCGGGACAGGTCTTCGGCGTCTGCCATGCCGACGAAGCGTCATCAGCTGCCGTCACAAGCGGCCAGACCTTATTAGGCCGCGGACTCGGAGTTGAAGTCAGCAGGTGTAATGGCTGGGATGCAGGCTGTCAGGGTGCGCAGTGAAATCAGAGACCGCACCGCATCCAGAATCGCCTCGAACTGCTTGGTGCAGTCTGCCAGGAAAGCGTCCACCTTGCTGTCGTCCAGCACCACCTGAACGGGTCGACAAGATATTGATTAAACATGCTATGGAAGTGCCTTAAGAGTCGATTGCAGAGCATCAGGGTGCATGAGCATATGTATGGCGCAGCTGGCGCGCAGCGCCCAACATATTTGACATCACAAGGTCACCTACAGGGGCGGCAGCAATGCAAGGCTCGGCGAGTGAGAAGGAAATCTGACGGCCAGAGGGTAGCCAATCATCCGCCGCGCACCTTCTGCTGGTCGTCGAGCGAGATGTAGCCCAGTTGTGCGGCGCGGCGCCAGCAGCTCTGCGGCGAAAATTTGTGGTAACAGTGAAAGAGTGCAAGCATGGTGAGTGGCAACGGCTGAGGTGTCGTGATGCAGCCGTGCAGTGCAACAGGTATTGGATAGAGAGTCCCACTTGATAGGTCGTGTTCAGTTGCCAAGTGCCTGAGCGAAGCCAGAGCCCACGGCGAAAGTGCGAAACACGGGGTCGGGAATTTCACAGAGAGCGCCAGAAGACGGATATGTTTGCAGACGGTGCATCATAAACCCACCTGCGCGCTGATGCGGTACGGCATCGTCGGCGCCGAGTCCCACAGCTGCAGATTGCATATGGTAATCAATCATTGCTGTCATTGATCGTAAGAGAGCAAACCCTGGAGCGATGGCTTCATCCTTGCAGCAAGGATGAAGCATTGTGTAGCATTTGGCGGGGATGTCATGTTGACGGTCCCCGCCGGCGTTTTCAATTTTTATACAACACCCAGTGCACACCTCTGCGCGCAAAGCAGGCCAGCAATCGAGCAGCTCATGCGCCTGATGGCATATGATGGCGAAGCTTCAATTGCGCCACTCACCTGGAAGCGGCGCAGGTCGGACAGCACAAAGTTGCCGACCGAGCGCTTCAGGCCAGCCTGCAAAACCAGCAGAAGGGTCGATCAGGGACGCAGATGCAGAATCAAGCAACCGGCAAGGCAATTTTTATTGCGGTGCAGACAGCACGAGAAGCACATTGCGTTGCAATATCGCACCTCATCGATGACGCCATGCTGCAGCAGGTGCGGCAGGAAGTGCAGGGCCGTCAGCTCCGCACGCGGCTCCTGGAAGGCAGGAAGGCAGGAGGGCCGAAATTATAATATGCCCAAGTAGGCCTGCTGGCCTGTGGCGAGGCTCCAGCGGGAGCCACATGCGACAGAAACAATCAAAGCTGCAGAAACAACGCTGCAATGATAAACAAACAAACCTCGAGAAGGGTTTTAGTCGACGCCTGTTCGTGAACAAATGCGCCGTTGGAACAAAACGGAACGGGATGCGCCAGTCAATACTGACTGAATGGATGTTTCGAAGCTGGGCGTATTCAGATATGGATCCGCAGCTCGATGGAGTGAATGCGATGGACATCGGTTTTGTCACCTTGATGATGTCCTTGATACTGTCGAGGCTGTAGATGGCATGCCCGATCTGCACATCACACGTTCCACGGCGGCGGTGAATAGAGGTGCATTGCCTCACACAGTCGAACACAGAGCAGTGCTCAAGCCGAACAAGCTCGTGCAGGTGTGGGGACAAGGCGCGGCCCACCTCATGCGCGGCCACGTGGTTCACGAGGGTGTCCAGGGTGTCGATGTTGTTGCGGCGCTCCTGTGCCGCCGCCTTCTCCACCACCGAGTCGATGAGCTTCCGCACTGTAGCGATGCAACAGCAAAATGTTTGCGACACAGTCCTCATTCCTCGGTCAGAACATGTCTGCGAACTCGCCTCAACAGCTCTGAAATGAACACCACCTGGATCACAGCCTGCTCATGATTCTTCAACACGTTTCGACCTGTTCATGCGGTGTGCTATTCAGGAGGAGTTTTGAGCGCTGTCACGCACCGTCCTCCTCACGCGCCGCAGTCGAGATGGGGTCGAAATAGATGCGAACGCCCTCCGTCTCACGCACCTCGCTCCTGCGCAGGCGCAGGGTAACGACTCACAGAGCTGGGAGACTGCCAATAGCGTTCACCACAGCAGATCAGCGACACGGACCGACGCAGCACAGCAACACGGTCAGATCAGTGAACAGCAGCGAGGCAAGGAGCACCTGTTGGGGATGGATTGGCCGGCGAAGCGGAAGCCCAGGGACATGCCGCACTGGTACGGCAGGTAGTAGATGCCTGATTGACATATACACGCGTAAGTTTGTGACAGACAGATCGACTGGCAGCGCTGCGCCTGAACAACAATGTTACTGCGAAACCTGTGGCTTGCAAAACGGCATCATCTGTTCAAAGTTCAAAGGAACGAACCTGCATGTGACTTCTTCAGGCCCCTGTCAGGATCACAACATCAGCACGCAGTCTCGCATGAGGGACGCCAGGCTGATCACACTGCTTGCTGTTCTTGCTGAATTATGGACTTCACCGCTGATTGAGCTGAGCATGCAGAAAAACCACACTTGCACTAGATCGTGCAGTCAATGGCACTTGGCGTACACGGCATGCATCAGCAGCACCGCACCCGATGCTGCTGCGCGCGAGATCCGAGTCCCGCTTGTTGAAGTACCCCACCATGATCTCCTGTGCATGCGTCACACATGTTGCATTCAGCTCTCTCGGTCGGATGCCAGTCTGCTCGCAACCGGACCTATTGGCACATTGACACAACAAGCCGAATTGAGTGCAACCCGATGATCGACTCGACATTCAGTGGAGACAGCTTCGCGGGCGAGGCCGGCTGAAACGTTGGACTTGGCTGGCGGTTCATGAATCTCGCGATCATGTATTCGGACGACGCCTCACCTGTATGTTGCTGATGGTCTCGTTGTGCTCAGCGTACTCCTGGTCCAGCACGCGCAGCGAGATCTGCGGGCACACCTGCAGCGAACACGATTCACTGTGAGCATGTGTCCAGGGCTTGTGATGGGCTGGGCGGCGGTACAAGCTGGCTACTTGATGTGATTCTGCCGGCGAGGGCAGCCGTGCGCGTGGCTGCCAGACCCAGCAGCTGACTTGCCTTGACCCTGAGGGGCTCCCCATAGCCTGCGCACAAAGTGGGAGAGTGTCTCGCAGTGCGGCAGGAATGTGTCACCAGAGGACCATAGCAGGAATCAGGCACAGGGTCAGAACGATGGCAGCGAGTCTCTGGCACAGGGTGGAGAAGATCAGCGTGCAGCATCACTCACCATACTCGATGTCGGGTACTGCACAATAACACCATTGGGCGTTTCAGCGCGGCGTTTTCTCCAGTGTCAATGCACACGAGTGGCGTCCGAGGCACAGCAACGCAGTTGATTATTTACATACGCGCGTCAAGCTGTGGTCCTCGTGCTGACGGTGTGTGGAGGCACAATGCTGGAAAGCTGTGTCGGGTCATGCCACCTAAACCTGGCACTCACCGATGTCGATCCAGTGCTTGACGCGCATCCACCGCTTGTCGAGCTCGCACCACAGCCCCTCCAGCTTGTCGACATCCGTCTCCGCCAGGCAGTCTCTGCGGTCAGCGTGCAGCAACATGGAGGCCACAGCCAGGTGTCTGCTTGATGGGAGGGCGCAGAGAGCGGCTCGTGTATGACGATCTAGCAGGCGGAGAGGGAGAGTGAAACAGACCTGCATGCCCACTTCAGCAAGCTGCAACACAACATCAAGGGAGTAGCGCCAAGGGGTATGCATGATCCTCAAATGCGTGCAGATGGCGATCCGCAGACCAGCAGGCTCCCGAAAAATTCTGTGGATTGGCTGGGACCGCCTCAAGCACCTGTAGTGGCTCAGGTAATGGATGTATCGGTCCACGACAGCGGCATCGGGGCCGCCGCCGGAGCGCAGCGCCGCCACAAAGTCGTCCAGGCGGCCCGTGATGTCGCCGATCTCGACCGGGAAGAACTCTGCAAACGCCTGCTGCGCGTACGGCTCCCCGTCCTTGCCTGCGCCAGTGGGATTCAAGGTTCGCTGTCTGTGGATTGGCACAGTGAGCTGGCGCTGCGCTCAGCCAGGGTGAATTGGGCCGAGGAAAAGGACTGCAAGACACAGGGAGGTGCCGCCAGAAACACATGCTATTCAACCTCTGTCCCGGCGGTTTGGGCAATCCAGCGAAGCCGGGGTCAGCCAATGAGCCAGGACCGCACCTGGCACAATGACCGTGTAGTGTCCCTTGAACTCCGGGCCGACCTTGCCGGCAGCGTCGTCGGCGGCCAGCTGCTTTGCAAGGTCCGTGCCCTGCAAGTCAGCCATTTGTGACCCTCGTGCCCAAAGCAGAGTACTTCGGCAGCATCAGTCTCCTGCTCTACAAGCTAGTCGTTCGGTCAGTGCAGTGCCACCAAGTGGCAGAAGCTCATATCATCTCACATTCTGTGCGCTGCTCCACTTTTGGAACCAGAGGTCGTACGCATCTGCCAGCAGGCTGCCGTGGTGCAGCAGCAGCCGGTCCGTGGGATCGAAGGTGTGCGGCAGCGTCTCCAGAGCCTTGCGCACAAAATAGCGCGCCAGGCCCCACCTGTCCGATGCGGCCGCCCACACCCTACAGTGGCATTGCTCGCACGCCATCAGCATGACGCCCGTGGGTGCTATATGTGAGCATTGACGGATGTCTTGAGCGCAGCGTAAGTTATACAGACACTGCACCTCCAGTAGTCTGGCGTGTTTTCTGGGATGCCAGCCCACGACTGGCTGAGTGCCGCATCCAGGACCCGCCTGCAATCAAGCGTGGGCGGTGGGCTTTCGTGTTCACGAGTGCAACTCTATGATTATCATCAGTAGTATTATCTGCTACAAGCATTGGGCGATAAACGACTGCATCGCGCATGCGCTGCCGCAGTCATGCACCGAAAGGGTGATTCTCGCCCAGAGGACCTGATCTGCTCCGGCTTCGTGCCAAGGACGTGTCGCTGCGACTCAAAGAGCGCGCTGGACCTGAAGATGTTTTCCGTTGTCTCCTCCAGGAGCTTCAACAGCTGCACTTGATCGGGCAGGTTCGATTGGTCAGAGAGCCCTGCCTCCTCCCACCCTTTTGCAAACTTGCCGTCCATGCTTGCCTTCTCGAGGAATACTCAGTATGATTTATGCATAAGTGTGCAAGGTGTGATTTCTGGCATGGTTGTTGCAATGCCGCACGTGCGAGGTGATGCAGTGGAAGGTGACTGAAGCTGTCATCGTTTAGTCTTTTAGTGTGCTCTCATTGCTTACGCACACTCTTTAGGTGCTCTCAATGCTGACATGGACTCTTGTGCCACTATCGAAACTGGGTGAAAGTCCCGTAGTCGAATCACCGCTGGATGGCGACTGCCTTGAAAAACAGGTTGGCTATCACAAGCACCCGCATTTGGCGGTGACGCTGCCGCACTGCAGCCATGCCACTGGGTGCCGGCTGCACTACTGATTGGCCATCATGGCCCGCATCTGCCGGTAATACTGCCGCACTTGCGCTTCATTATAGGGCACGTTTTTCTGTGCGGTGAACTGCCGGCAGTGCTGGATGTAGGCCTCCTCGCTCATCATCTGCTGACCTGCACCCATCATGCCGCCGCCACCCATTCCGCCGCCGCCCATGCCGCCGCCGCCCATGCCTGGGGCCATCATGCTGTGGCCGGTCGCCTGCTGCATCATGCTACTTTGCTCACCCTGCATAGTATCACGTACGGACGTCAATCACTACAGTACATCTGGACGAGCTCAGCAGCTGCGCATGGATCCCGTCTCGCCAACAGCACATTTCTGTTTGTCCAGCTGGACGAGGCCAAACCTGGAGAGGAGCGCTGTCGGGGCGGGCGGCGGCGCGCTGGCGGCGCACGCGCTCAAAGTGCGCCAGGTACTCGTCGTACGACATCTGCAGCAGGTTGGGGCGGCTGCTGGAGCGGCTCTTCGAGCGGCGCTCCCGGCTGCGGCTGCGGCTCCTGCTGCGGCGCGAACGTTTGGGGCTGCGGCTCCTGTGCACAGATTTGATGTGTTTGTTCCGAGTACTGAAGCAGAAGTCAAATGCATGGAAGATGTGTCCCTGGCACACTGCAGGGTTGGGCCTGACCTTTACTGAAGTTGGAAGTGACCATCCCTGAAATGCCATGCAATCTGTCTCCGGATTCGCCAAACAAGCGGAAGCAGAGGGTGGCAGGCACTGCATCGAGAAGGCCTCACTGACTTGTTGATATCATGCTACATACCTGGAGCTGTGGCGCTTCTTGGGCGGCGGCGACCGCTGGCGGTCGCCAGAGGGATCCGGGCCCATCGGGCCCATGTCGCCCATGCCCGAGCTGAGGCGCATACCCATGCCCATGCCGTTGCCCATGCTCATGCCGCTGTCCATGCCGCTGCTGAGGCTGAGGCTGCCGCCACCGCTCATCATGCCGCCCATGCCCATGCCCAGGCTACCGCTGCCCATGCCGCCGCCAAAGCCGCCGCCGCCACCCATGCCGCCGCCGCTCATGCCATTGCCCATCATCGCTGGCCTGCCGCCCATCATGCCCATGCTGCCGCCGCCGTTCATGCCGAATGGCCGCATGCCACCTGCAGGTGAGCACGCAAAGGGACCTTGCAAAAACCCGAATCTGAAACAGAGTTACAAGCACCAGGAGAGTCAGCATCTGGTTTTGAACCTGCTGCAAGAGGCACATCCTACTGAGTGAGAGAAGTTCCCTGAGCAGCACAATACAAGATCCTACCTTGGCCCATGCTGCCCATCATGCCGCCGTTGCCCATCATGCCGCCACCCATGCCGCCACGGCCGCCCATCATGCCGCCGCCAATGCCGCCACCGCCGCCCATCAGGCTGGCGAGGTTGCCGACGGGCACGCCCATCTCGTTGAAGACGATGGCGTTGGGGTCGCCGCCCATGCCGTTGGCGCCCATGCCGACACCGGCCATGCCATTGGCGCCCATGCCGCCGCCACCCATGCCGGCGTTTGGCGGCTTGTAGCCGGGCGGGCGCGGCGGCGGGCGCGGCTGCTGGTTGCCAGCGGCGGCGGCCATTGGGGCGCTGCCGGGCGGCGGGCGGGGCGGCGGCACAGGCCGCGCCACGCCCGCCTGCTGCGCGCGCTTCTCGAACAGGCTGACCATGTCCTGCCCCAGTGCCTGCGGCAGCTCCTGTCCATCCCTGTGGGAACAACGAAAGCGAAGAGGTGAGCGCCAGTCAGATGGGCACATGCATGGGTAATGATGATGAGACATGGGGAGGCATGGACCATAATCAGCAGCTGGGCATGCAGCAGCGTGAAGGACACTCACATTCTTGTCGCTGTGTGAACTTCTCAGTCTGAATCATCATGTTCGCGCAGCTGACGCATTGTTCGGAGGTCACACCTGGCGATGCGCACGGGTTTGCCCTCGTTCAGCGGGTTGGTCATATGCTCTGTGGCAGCGAAGGGCAGGTCCAGCACGCGGCGCCACTCGATGCCGAAGAGGGTGCCCACCGGCGCGTTGCCGAGCCAGCCGTTGGGCCGGGCGCGCGTGCCGCCCACCGTGGTCGTCATGCGCGCATACCCCTGCACGAGCCAAGAGGCGCTGAGAAACCTGACGCTATGCACAACATTTAACGCGCTGTTGATGCGCTGGCAGGCAACTGCACGACTCCTGGTGCGCTGGCTGCTGATGCCGGGTGTCCCCTGTAAAACCCGGTTTCTTGCACGCAAAACCCAGTGCAAATTTCGAGCAAACCGCACCTGGAAGTGGCCGCTCATGTTGACAGAAAAGATGAGGAACACGTTGGCCGTGGAGCGGAAGGCCTCGTTGAGCTTGGCCTCGTTGTGGCGCTGCGTCGCCCACACGCCGTCGGCCACAGCCCGCTGGATGTTCTCGTGGTTAATGCTCTTCAGGATGAAGTACTTGCTGATGCCGCCCGGGCCCGGCGAGCCCTGTACAATGTTGCGAAGAGCAAATTACCTTGCACAGGTCTGAGGACGCCAACAAGGCTGCCAGACAAGACTGTATCTGAACCCTGAGGATGCTGTGCATTGCTCGGCACCCTGCGGCTGGTCTTCGTCACTCGAATGCAGCCCGCAGACAGGTGCACGTGTCCTGCTGACGTGTAGCGGTAGATTGGTGCTTACATGCGGTGTTGGGCTGGCTGCCTTCTGCTGTTGCTGTTGCTGCTGCAGACGCTGTGGCTGTGCCTGTGCCTGTGGCCGCTGCTGCTGCTGCTGCTGTTGCTGGCGGGGGGGCGCTGCCGGCTGCTGCGGCAGCTGAGACCTGTTTCCGCGTCCTGCAGGAATGTGGTTGGGGCACAGGGTGTGAGTAATCAGGAACACCCACGGAAACACAATCGCCAGAAGAGCTTGTGCCAGGGCATTTGGGGAGCAGGTGACGAAACGAAAGAGAGCAGGCAGACCATCGGTCAAAACCAGGCAATGAGTTGACGGCGGCTCCCACCTCCAGGGACTGGCTTGCGCCGGTCAGCGCCCTCGTCATCTGAGTCCCTGTCACTCTCCTCCCGCACATCAGGCTCGTCGACATGTCCTGTGATGTTGTCAGCACTTGAAGCTCACACGAAACACCCTGTGCCACAAAGGCACCGCCACAAGAATCGCTGCCACAAAAACCGCTGTCTGGTCCGCTGTTGATGAATAAGTAGAAAGCCGTCACAACAGCTTTCAGTTGTTCACAACACACTGCCCAAAATTGGTCAGCTGATCTCGGGTCCAAACTAACTCCTGGTCTCCCGACAGACCTCGACAGCATATGCAGGCTGGAGGCAAGGCATGAATGAACGTGGTGCCATTGGACGGTCGATGACGCAGAGTGACGCAGAGTGACATGCACAAATCAGGTCTGTTGCATACAGTACAAAAGATACAGAATTGGTCCCCAGCGGTCCTCTGGAACAATGCCAGGGCTGTGTTCAGAGTGACGCGCGACAACATGGGTCGGACACCATCAGATTTTTGACCGGAGGTGTCCAGAATGAATGCGATATGATACAAAGTGTTTCATGAGGGGTGTGACGTCCTGCTCTGGCTGAAGAGCCGGCGCTGGACACACCCACCAGCATGTGTCTGACCTGACTGCTGCTGCTCAAGCCCGTTCAGGCCCTCAGAATGGCCGTTGCTAGACTTGTGCCGGTCGTCAGGCGATGCGGCGCGCGACCGTGGCGAGGAGGCTGCTGACGAGTCCATGCCGCGGCAGAGCCTGGGGCCGCTTGTAGCGGCTCTGTCCGCGACGCACTGTTCGAGCTCTGGCTGGCGCTGCCCGGCAAGCAGGCTCCGCCCCGACTGGCTGACGCTTTCCGGCGCGGCTGTGGTGCGCCCGCTTCAGCCCCAAGCAGGTGTGCAGGCGTAGCTCACGACCAGCTTGTTGTCCACGGCGTAGGCCTGCATGCAGGGCAACAGTTGCCAAACGCATACTTGCAGCATGTCGTGTGCCTCGGACAAATTGATGGAATTAAAAAATGATCAAAACGGTCAATGCCACTCTCGAGTGCTGAATGCCTCACCTCGAACAGAACCTGGAGCTGCTCGTCCAAGGAAGGCGAAAAGGCGTCCTTCAAATACACGAACTGAGCGTGCACGAACACCAACGGTCAGCGCGCTTCTGAGTGCTTCTTTGGCGCATTTCTCAGACACAAGCGGAATCACATGTACTTACCACTTGCTCGCGGCCCAGCTGCTTGCGGAGAAAGCCGACGACCTTCGAGAACCTCTCGCGTCTCTCCACCTGCGTAGAAATGAGCTTGCTCGCCGGTCCCAAGGGTCCTTACGCCAAAGATGTTGGACAAAGGGTAGTTGCTTGCAGGCCACGACGGCTCACCTTGACCTTGGGCTGCTTCAGAATCGGGGCGTCACCGACAGGCCTGAACAAAATGATGACTGCAGAAGTCCACGAACAAGAGTTAGCTCCTTGAGAGGGGATCAACCACTTGTACTGTGGCCACACGCTATGAACAGGCAGAAAGCCCACAAGCGCCAAGGTCTTAGTACCTTTGGTGGACGCAGGCTGTTCAGGCGTTGCCATTCGAGGCCTGTGCCATGCTCTGGATGTACAGCCGCTCGAGTCTCGACACCGCCAGCAAGTCTTTAGTCTTGGGGAAGTTCGGCGTCACTGAGCAGCGCGAGAGAGCGCGCAGCCGGCAACGATGAGCAACTCGGTGGCCGTATCAAAGAAGTGGTGCGGGTCGGGCGTCGATGGTGATTGTGTACCCCGAGAGGCGAGACCGCAACGACGTGTTGTGGGGGTGTGGAAGCTGCTGTGTTTTTCTGCGCCACCTCGCACTCCTTATTTCCGACATGCAATCGAAGCTTGCAGGGGATGTGCATTCTCTGAGGTTACAAGTTCTGTAGCTGCTTCTGTGCATCACAGCATCTCATAGCAGAGGAGATTTCAGCGAGCCCGGCGGAGCAGACCGCTTGCCAGTTGACATTTGGCCATCAAGAGCCTCTCCACTTGGTGTGCTGCTGCAGCAATACGCAGCGTTGCCGCATACAGCGTTAAGATACGAGAATTGATACGTCAGCACAGCAGCAGTATCTGGAGTTTCAGAACATCCACAGAACCGCGGCGCCGCTGGAATTGGCTTCATGGCATGAGCCCGGCAGGGCTCCTGAAGAGTAGCAGCCGGCCTTGGGGCGATGTCGGCTCTGAATGACTGGGTGTCCGACCAACTGTACGCCTTAGTCGGTGCGTCGCCGCCCGACTTCCGCCAACCTGTGCTCTGCCGCAGTTTCTCAGACAGCTGCATCCGCCACAACTATTCACTTATGCAGTCAGCATATACTGCGGTCGGTGGGCTTCATCACATGTGTTCTGACGCAGCAGGCTACGCCGAGAGCTCGGTGGTCGCCTATGTCGTGTCGCTCGCGAAGCGCGCGACCAATGCCTCCGTCCTCGCGACCCAGCTGCAGGGCGCTGGGCTGCCCGCCTCCAGCGCCACGCAGAGCTTCGCGTCCGAGCTGCTCGCACGGGTGCCGCGCGCAGGCCAGCAGGCAGTCAGCACCTACAAGCAGCAGGAGAAGGCCGCTCTGTCAGTCGCCAAAAAGAACAGGTGGGGTGGGCATGCTGTGGTGGCGGCGCCCGCAACACGTGTGAGTCAAATCACAAGCCATCGCTCCCGACAAGCCGACGTGGCAAGTGCATGCGGCCGTTGGCAGCCTGTGTGTAGTTCCTTCAGCATCGCAAAGCGTTTTCGCACGAGTCTCATGTTGAGGGTCTAAACCCTGAGCTCACTGCTGCGTGGGACCGAAATTCGCAGGCAGTATGCAATGCTGGAGCTGTCAGACGATGAGCCGGACACAGCGGAGCCGCCGCCGGCGCCCACCACAGCCGAGCTGCCCAAAAAGAAGGACAAGCAGATCCGGCGGAAGCAGGAGCCCGCAGCGGCGGCGGAGCCAGATGCAGAGGAGGCAGTGGTCATAGGCAAGCGGCGAAAGCGGGCCTGGGAGGAGGATCCAGGTGAGAGCCGGCTTGCAGTGCTGGACAGGCTCAAAGCGCCACTGTTTCTTGTTGTATCTTTCACACCGCACTTCAATTTCAGCGACAATACAGTATCCAGCATGCGGTGAGATGCAGCCGTACAGCCACCACGCCGCCAGGATCCTGCCCTTTCTATAGTATGTATGCTCGCCAGCACGGCATCCCAGCACTTGCCCCGCAGCCGCCAAAAAACCGTGCCGGATGCCCGATCACGAGTCAGACACTGCCGCCTGCAGAGGACGATGCGGCGCGGGAGGAGCGGAAGAAGGAGGCGGAGCGGGAGCAGGACCAGCGGGACAAGGAGGAGTTCGAGGCGCGGCTCAAGGCGCGCGACGACGAGAAGACGCGCCGCATCGTGGAGCAGCGCATCCCCAAGGAGGACCTCGAGGTTGGGTGTTTTTGGCGTCCGTGACACTGCTGAGCGAGAGACTGTAACCCAGCAAGCCACAGCACTTGGGGCAGCACTTCTGCACAAAATTTCAATGCACTCCGGCAGCTGAGCAAATCAGCATTTCAGGTTGTGCACAGCGCTGCACTTCATGAGGTTTGCTTCCTGTAGCACCAAATCAAAAGCCCGATCCGCCCACACAACTGACCGCTTCCTGCCCCGTCGTGTAGGATGCAAAGCGGAGAAAGTATGAGACGGAGGAGGAGCGGGACTCGCTGCTGCCCAAGCTGCGGGACTACTCGCGGCAGGAGTACCTCAAGAAGCGCGAGGACGCCAAGCTACAGGAGATGGAGGATGCCGTCCGCGACGAGGAGATGATGTTTGGGTGCGTCTGATCCCACTGTCAAGAGCACGAGGGATAAAAGTCAACCTACAACATGAAAGACATCTAGAGCAGAAGTATCAGACGAAAGAATGGCGGCACTGCAGATGCATGCGTATGGGAGCATGTCTAAGAGGTAGAACGCGTCTGCGTGGCAGCAGTCTGTCGCCTTGGCGTTACCGTCTGTTCAACTGATGGAACATCATGCAGGGACGTGAAGCTGTCCAACAAGGAGCTGGTCTGCACGGCTGTGGCTCGAAGGATCAGCCCCTAGTCACAGGAACGTGAAGCCATCAGAATGAGTCGCTTGAGACGCTTCTGCTCCCACATTGCAGGGACGTGAAGCTGAGCAAGAAGGAGCGGGCGGAGCTGGACTACAAGAAGGAGGTGCTGCGGCTGGCCAAGGAGAAGCGGGCGCACCTGGAGGCAATAGAGGACAAGGACGTGTACCGCATGCCCGACTCCTACGAGGCCGCCGGCGCCAAGCGCCACGACCAGCTCAAGGACCTGCTCACTGCGCGCTACCAGTGCGCCCCCTCAACCTCTGTGTTCCAGCGGGTCCCCCTCCTGCAGACGTGATGCAGAAGGCAGAATGCAGAACGATCATGCTGACATACGTGGACCGCAGCAGGAGGCCTGCAGGGCCGGCACGTGCGCCATGGTTCCCAAACCCTTGATGTGTGCTGCACGCACGTGCGAATGCCCAACGGCCGGATGCAGGACATCTGTGCAGCACGCCACCCGGGGACTGAACAGCGCCACTGTCTTGGAGGGGGCCTGATGCCGTGCTGCGCGATGGGTGCAGGGAGCCGGACGGGGAGGAGGAGGAGGCGACGCCGTGGAAGGAGCAGGATAACTGGGAGAGCCACCAGATCGCGGCCGCCAGCATGCGCACCGGCGCCAAGGACCGCAAGGCCAAGGCGCAGCAGTACGACTTGGTGTTCGACGACGCCATCGGCTTCGTGCAGGACCAGATGCTCGCGGGTGCGGCAAAAGTTTCGCGACAAATTGCTCACCGTCCTGGTAGACATTCTCACGCACGAGCTGTCTTGATTAGGCGATTTCGTTTATCTTGGCCCACTTTGCTGTGACGCTGTTGCTGTGGCATCTACAGCGGCATGCTGGAGGAGACACTGGGGAATGTTACGATTGCCCTGCCGTGCCTCTGCGTCAGTTGCGGACGCAGACTCCACCCTGCACACCTAAATGCACAAAAGGCTGTGCTCTTCCCCAAAAGCAAGGAAGCTTTCAGAGTCATCCTATGCGTCATCTACAGGCGAGCGGCCGGACGAGGCGAAGAGCGAGGAGGACGAGCGGGAGGCGCGGGCGAAGGAGAAGGCAACGGCGTTTGAGCAGCTGCAGCACGGCCGCACGCTGCTGCCCATGTACGAGTTCCGGGAGCAGCTGCTCGAGGCCATCGCCGAGTACCAGACGCTCGTCATCGTCGGCGAGACCGGCTCCGGCAAGACCACTCAGGCACGCTGTTGGCCAGTCTCGTCAGTGCCGTGATGGCCAGTGCCCATAGACGTGCTAAAATTGCTGGGTTCTCTGCTAGATGCAGTGATTTGTGGTCTCAGCTGCAGTGATTTCAATGTTCCTCACTTGCTCTGCGCATGTCCCTGGCATGGCCTGGCACGCTGCTCTCGCATCTTTCACACGAGGTGAAAGCTGTGCGACCAGTTTTGTGGAGTGTGCAGCACTTCAGAGTGGATTGCTGGCTGACACATTGTGTCACCTGCGCCACAGATTCCGCAGTACCTGCACGAGGCAGGGTACAGCAAGGTCGGCAAGATCGGGTGCACGCAGCCGCGGCGCGTGGCCGCCATGTCCGTTGCTGCCCGCGTCGCTGAGGAGGTGCGCCTCTTCCTGAGTTTGACAAGCATCTCATCACTTCCACATGCTATCCGCCGGTGCTGTTTGCACTCGCGCCTGTGACGGTGCTTTTCTGAGTGTCCTCTTGCAGTATCGCAGTGGAGCTATGTGATGAATGCCTCACAGATCCTTCTGATGACTGCTAGTGGTGGAAAGCATGGCCGACTGTTTGCCCATTGTTTGGCGCGGCCACACGAAAATTTCGCACCTCGCACTCCGTTTTCGCAGGTGGGGTGCAAGATCGGGCAGGAGGTGGGCTACTCCATCCGCTTCGAGGACTGCACCTCCGACAAGACGGTGCTCAAGTACATGACGGACGGCATGCTGCTGCGTGAGTTCCTGGGCGAGCCCGACCTCGCCTCCTACAGGTGAGGATTTTGATTGCTCTTGAACGTGTCCCATTGTCGTGTGCCATTCTCTCCAACCAGCTCGCACTGGACGCTCTGCATGTCTCGGCGGGTGCCACAAGACAACCCTCGTGCCATGTATGGCACCATGCGCCAGCTGTGTTAGAGATTAGGGCGTTAGAGAGTTGGGCGTGCTCTGCCACAGCCGCAATGAGCAGCAGTCTGGGCGTGGCAAAAGACACGCGCACACATACCGACAACATCATTTGGCTCGCGTTTTTGTGCGCCTAGGCAATGCGACGCCAGTGCATGCGCAACACGACTGTGCACACCGCGCTGCAGCGTGATGATGATCGACGAGGCGCACGAGCGCACACTGCACACGGACGTGCTGTTCGGCCTGATAAAGGACATCGCGCGTTTCCGGCCCGACATCAAGATCCTGATCTCCTCCGCGACGCTGGACGCCCAGAAGTTCTCCCATTACTTTGACGACTGCCCCATCTTCCGCATCCCCGGCCGCCGGTGCGTGGACGGAAATCATGCCTTGTTATCCTGTTCTGTGGTATTGCATCTTTGCTGCCGCCGCCGTGCACATCAGGCTGTGCAGCATACCTGCGCACTTTCACACTGGGAGATGCCGCGGGGATTAACAGCCTGCTGTGTCACGCTGTCAGCAAAGCGACACTGCATCGAGCTAGTGAGTGCGGCTGCACACCGCGGCGCTGTTCGTGCTTACAGCAGCCCCCGTTGTGCCTGCCTGTCTTTCAAACGCCGCTTGCATGCCGGCACTGCCCCGACACGTCCATTCTGACGGCGTCCACTGAAGCCCTCGATGCTGCTTTGCGGCACAGGCACCCGGTGGACACCTTCCACACCAAGAAGCCGGTGGCGGATTGCCCCAAGCTACGAATGCATCACGTCCAACCTATAGCAACCCTAACCCTGCTGCTGAAACCCCTTGCAGGTACCCGGTGGACATATTCCATACCAAGAAGCCGGAAGCGGACTATGTGAACGCGGCGGTGGTGAGCGCGCTGCAGGTGCACCTCACCCAGGAGCTGGGCGACATCCTGGTCTTCCTCACCGGCCAGGAGGAGATCGAGGCCTGCGAGGAGCTGCTGCGCCAGGTGCGTGCCGGCTTCCATGGCATGTTTTGTGGTGTGAGAACTTCGCACTGTGTCTGTTTGAGGAGCGGTCTGAGTTCTGGGCGGATGAAGTGGTTTATTTGGATGTTGTCAGAAGCGCTCAAGCACGCGCGCCGCCTGTGGCAAGATGCTCTCGGCATGGCTGTTGCCCATGCATACACAGTGCCCTCAACTCAGTCTCCAAGGGTGCAGCAACATTTCAATCCAAGCTCTCAGCGACGAGATCCCACCTCAATTTTTCTGTGTTTATTGCACCGCAGCGGACGAAGGGCATGGGCAGCAAGATGCGGGAGATGATCATCGCGCCCATCTACGCCAACCTGCCGTCCGACCTGCAGGCCAAGATCTTCGAGCCGACGCCGCCCGGCGCCCGCAAGATCGTGCTCGCCACCAACATTGCGGAGACGTCGCTCACCATCGACGGCATTCGGGTGTGCGGACCTGACCTCCCTCCACTTGCCCTTGGCCCCTGTTTGACGCTGCCGCCTGCAGCGCCCGGCTGCCTCCGCTGTAACTGCTCACAAGCACTGCTGTAACACTATTGCTTTAATGCTGATGCTGCCGCATGCTTTGACGGGCCAGGTGCTGGTGCACGCAACAGATGTGAGCAAGTGCTGACGGCCGCGACCTGCCTGGACTGGCCACATCTGACATGCTTCGCTCTGTTCACGCCCGCAGTATGTCATCGACCCCGGCTTCTGCAAGCAGAACAGCTACAACCCACGCACCGGCATGTTCAGCCTGCAAGTCACACCCGTCAGCCGCGCGGCGGCGCTGCAGCGCACGGGCCGCGCCGGTCGCACCGCGCCGGGCAAGTCCTTCCGGCTGTACACCGCCTGGACCTTCCACAACGAGCTGGAGGAGAACACGGTGCCTGAGATCCAGCGCACCAACCTCGGTGCGTCTCCCGCAGATGCCCGCCATGCTGCTCAAAATCCTGCTGTCAACCAGGGTCTGCTTGGCATCCACGCCTGCTCAAACAGGCGCCGTAGAGACGTTCAATCACTTGTCCTGTCTGCCCCGAGACGGCGCCGGCTGTGCATGAAGTTGGGCCTCATGCACCTGTGCACTGCTTGACGTGCCTCTGCCCCATTGCACAGGCACGGTGGTGCTGATGCTCAAGAGCCTGGGCATCAACGACCTAATGAACTTCGACTTCATGGACCCGCCGCCGGCGGAGTCGCTGCTGCGGGCGCTGGAGCAGCTGTACGCGCTCGCAGCGCTCAACGACAGGTTTTCTTTCCTTCTCTTTGGTTTCTTTCTTTTTCTTATGCTTCTTTTCAGCTGTGCTTCGTTTGCCGCCTGTTGCTCTGGGTGGATCCCCTCCACAGGCCAGTCGGCTTGCTCGGGCATGATGCAACTCCTTTTCCTTGAACGACAGGGGGGAGCTCACCAAATTGGGCCGCCGCATGGCGGAGTTCCCGCTGGACCCCATGATGGCCAAGGCCATCCTTGCCGCCGAGGAGTACGAGGTTCGTTGTTGGGGAGTTTAGAGGTGTTTGGGACTGCGACTGCAAGCTGATTGACTTCCCGTCACGTCCACCTGGCCTGATGACGGCAGGGCCGCTCAACCGCCGCAGACTGCGACTGCGTCCCCACAGCGCCGTTGTCATGGCGCAAGTGCTTCCCAACACCGAGCGATTCGCACGGCAGCCTGTTCAGCCTCAGCTGCGCTGTCGCTCAGCTTTCCGATATCCCTCAAGCACATCCGCCCTGCGACTGCAGGTGACGGAGGAGATGGCGACCATCTGCGCGATGTTGTCCATCGGCAACGCGGTGTTCTACCGGCCCAAGGACAAGGTGTGCGGTCCTCTCCCCGTCCAATGATGACAAGCCTGATCTTTCAAGAGCTACACTCTGTTTGAGTGAGTTTGATTCATGAGGTGTATAATCAAACTTGAATGGCAACAACAACAACAATTGTATTGCTTTTTGACAGGCGGTGCACGCCGACAATGCGCACAAGAACTTCCACCGCGGCAACGTGGGCGATCACATCGCGCTGCTCAACGTGTACAACGCGTGGGCGGAGACCGGCCACTCCTCCCAGTTCTGCTTCGAGAACTTTGTGCAGGCGCGCCACATGCCTTTGCCTGACAAGGATGCACGTTCCCAGCAGATGCGAGGCTGTGACGCCTGTTCTGCCTGGCACTAAGCTCGATGTCTGTCGGGCTGCTGGAAGGGCACAGTCCCTTGCTGTCCAAACTGCTGTTGCTGCAGGCACTGCCCGTCCTGCCCCTGTCCAACCTCCTGCGCGTCACTCACGGCGCTACGCTATATTCACTGACGCTCCCGTGTTTCCCTTCGCACGACAGGTGCGGTCGATGAAGCGGGCGCGGGATGTGCGGGACCAGCTGGTAGGCCTCATGGAGCGCGTGGAGATCGACATGGTGCGGCATTGTTTCTAGCCGAAACGAAGGATATCACTGTTTCTCAGACATGATGTAGTGCTTGTGTGCTTGCCCTGCTGCTAACATCTCACGTTGCCAGCGGCATCACCTCGTCAGGATCACTGTCACCATCAAATCGTGATGAACTCATGCTAACGTGATTGGCAGGTGAGCCACTCGGAGGACCACGAGGGCATAAAGAAGGCGCTGACGGCAGGCTTCTTCTTCAACGCCGCCAAACTGCAGCGCAGTGGCAACTACCGCACCATCAAGAACAAGCAGACGGTGCACATGCACCCGCAAAACGGCCTGTCCGAGGTGCGCGCGCCCCCCAACACCCTGATGCCAAGCCTGACACCCAAACTTGGTAATGGCCTCACCTGGCACCAGGTCTGTGCGCACATCTGTCGGTCCTGCGGTACATCTCTATCAGTCTCGCTGTACCTGCTGCGCAGCCGACATGCAGCCGGCAGCTGGTCTGATGTACTGAAGTGAATGGTCCACAATGCACCTCGTGCTTGGGTCTCGGTTGAAACCTCATGAAGCAGCTGCGCCTGCGGCATACCCATCGCCACGCTGTCCATGCTGGGCGCAGGTGCTGCCGAGGTGCGTGATCTACAACGAGCTGGTGATGACGAGCAAGGAGTTCATCCGCACGGTGTCGGAGATCAAGCACGAGTGGCTGGCGGAGGTGGCGCCGCACTACTACAAGGCCGCCGAGCTAGAGGTGATATTAGCTTCGTTTATGTATATGTTTGCGTGCGCGCTGAGCGCCTGTCCTTACCCTGAGATGCCCTGGAGTGTATCTCAACAGCACATACCTACAAAGTGCCAGCTTTGCGCACTGCATGCTTGCCTGCCGGCGACGTCGCTGGCAGGCATCTGTGCCGCCGGACAAATGGAGCTCTGCGACGTTTCTCCGCATTGTGTGCTGAACAACATGTCTGTGCTTCGCATCCTGAAACTCTCGACGGCCGTATCTGCAGGACACGGCCGGCAAGAAGCTGCCTAAGGTCGCTGGCCGCGCGGCGATGGACGGCGCCGGGTGATGCGGCAGTTGCGGTGGCCTGATCACGCTGCGCAGCCTCTGTGGCCAAGAGAGCTGGCTTGAGATTGCTTGGTTCTGGGTTTATGAAGGTGGGAATATTGATCGTGGTGTGGGTTTTGATGATGTCGGGCTTGCCGCCCAGTCGTGGGCCTCTGGTGTCCACGTCCAGTTGTCTCTAGAGGAAACATTGAAGTGACATCGATGCGAGGCCCAAGAGACCACAGTGCACCAGGCTTCACTTCCCAAATCATGCTTCTGGAGTCCACGTTCAGTTGTCTCTTGAAATGGCTTGGAAACAGGTACAGCTGTGGGACCGACAGTGCCACATGCAAGAGCTTCACCCGAGCATCACGTATATTTCTCCTTCTGAAGTTTCTGTGGCTGGATATGTCTTCAGACCCTTGGCTTTCTTGGCCCCTCCCAGCGCCCAAAGCACCGCGCGCAGCGGGTTGTTTCGCGGGCACCACTTGATGACCTGCACAGACATCAGCGAGTGTGTTGGCGCAGCGCGGCAAAGCCTCACCGTGAGGGCCTGAAATTTCGACGAATACAGTGATAGATGAGGATGGCAGCCACACACGGTAGGACGCACTCACCTTGCCCGTCTCAAGCTCGTAAATTGTGCCGTCCAGCGGGACCTCAATTTTGGGGCTGCCATCTGTTCATCAGCATGCAACTGTCAGCCTCGGCAGTCAAGGTCATGCATGTTTTCACCGTCTTTAATTCAGCTTCTATAGGCGCAGCAGCAAGCAGCCCGCACCGTCTGTGATGATGTTTGCATTGCTCAGCGGGAATTCAAAGGCTGTGGAGTTGGCGTCTGTGCAATAGACATCGCCATTCGGAAGGCGATACACCACCACTGCCTGTTTGTTGCCTGCGCAATCACGCGTGTAGCACTGCGTGAGGCTGGACAACAATTTGGGGCAGATGCATTGTGCAGGAGCAACGGTGTGCACGAGACAGATGTGGCAGCGTTTGGCCTCACCCGGCATGATCACCGACTTGGTCATCTTGCCGCCCTGCAGCAGCGACGCACAGGCGTGTTCAGCATGTAAATTCGCGTCATGCTCGTCATACAGCAGATGAAGACATGTTTCGCCGCCACACCTGCTGCTACATCAGCAGGGCGCTTGCCTGAAATTCTGATGCGTCCGCAACGCTGTACCAGCCGCCACCAGGCCCCTTCTTGCCCCTCCTTTTGGACTGCGCATGGGCGGTGATATAGGAGGTCGAATTACTCTCAAAGTCTGTATCATCTCGTGCAGGCGGTCTTGCGATGCTTCGGCCTTCGCCGCGTGGCGACGGATGATGGCTCAGCACTCACCTGCGATCCCGACCCGAAGCCCTTCTGTGCGCACAATGGAGGTGCCTGCCTGCACGCTCTGCCGCGTCTGAAAACCTGCTGCTGATGCGCCGGGCACGTCCGCAGCAAGCTACCGGCCAACCGCGGCGTCGCCGCGTGACCTGCCAGGAGCAAAGCAGAATGTGAGAAACGCACGGCGTTCATTAGTGACGTCTTCGTACAAGCGAAATTCAGGGTGCTTGCCTGTGCAAGGCTGTGCCGTCAAGCTGCCTGACAGCAGCATCGGGCAGTGACGATCTGTGTACGTTCTGATGAGTTTCAGGCCGCCTCGTGCGTGATGAGAGACTCAGTAGCACTATTCTACAGGAAACAGACGCGCCTGCCTACTTTGCGCGCTAATCAATCAAGTGCACTTGCAACTTGCAAGGCCAGCATTTGCTGTCGTCATCATGCATTTCCGCCGATTGAGAACGGCGGGCGGAGGCGGGACACTGTCACAATGTCCTCACACACTAACTTATCTGGCGACTCGGTCGAGCTGCGATGCGAGGTAACGAGTGTGACAGAGTCAGAGGCCAAACCCTGACGCGCATGTATCGTCCTCACACAGGAAAAATGTACATCGCCGGATGGCAATAAGACAGAGGAGCTTTGGCCGTGTAGCGGACTTCATGGTGGTTTCTTCCCGGGCGACTTGCAACACGATATGATTTTGATGTGCAACCACTCGAGGAGAGACGGCAGATCATCCTTTCATGCATGGCAGGTTGGCAGAGCCGGGGGGGCCATTGCAGGACTGCGCCACTGGCACTCCAGCTGTGCAGCTCAGCGTTGTTGTCGGCTAAGGAAACCTAGGAAGGACCTGCATACCTACAGATTCTTGTCAATGCACAGTCCGCCCAACAGCGCCTAGGTGCTATCTATTTACAAACTCCAGCAGCGTCGGCCGCCATTCAGCGTCACTTAGGCACGCCCTCGCCGCTGTACTGGAAGATGAGGGTGCGTGGGTAGGGGCTGCTGGACGCGATGTTGAACTGCATGCGAAGGCGCTGGCTGAGCGCGTAGTTGAGCGTCCACTGCGTCGCGATGTCGCTGTCGCGCAGCTTGCGGCTCATGGCCGCCTGCAGGCTGCGCCCAAACTGCACCTGCAGCAGTTCACGCACCAGCCACCTCTCAAATTGCCCTTGATCTTTTCAAATGGCCACGGAGATTTGCATGAACGTCGATTGCAGACAGACAGGTGCTGCATGGTTGTCTGACACGACGCAAGAGACGGCGCTTCAGCGGCCGCCAAGACGTGCATTGAAACGTGACAGATGGTGCAGTTCTGCACACCTCCACCTCGGTGCCCATTGTGAGGCTGGACAGCAGGTTGGTGGGGTCGGCGCTGGGGTCCAGGCTCAGCAGCCCCGGGATGCTGGGCGCACTAACCAGGCGCCACCTGCGCACCGCCGCACGATGGCTTTGACAACACTCGGCAGCCGCTGGGGGTGACGTGACCGCAGGTGGAAGAGAGCGGCCATTGTTATGCACGCCAGGGCACCTGGGTCCTTGGGCTGCGGTCGCCGCGTAGTGAGCGCTGCAGGCTGAGAGCCAAGAGTGCAAGTCCGCCGCAGCTCAGGGTTCTGGCGGATTTCCGCAAAAGCGCACCGGGCCTGGCCGACGCGGCCCTGCGTCTCCAGCTTGGGCATGAGGGTGGAGAGGGTGTTGGAGGCGAGACTGGACAGCGCCAGCTGCCCGTCCTCCGCCAGCAGCGCGCCCGCCAGCTGCCCCTCGAAGATGCGCGCCGCCTCCGCCGCGTCCAGCTGCTCCGCGCCCTCGCCTGCAGCAGGAGAAAGGTCGATTCGATTTCGTATCAAATAAGACAGGGATCTCGAGACCTGCCCGTTGGCAATCATGCGATGCGCGCGCTGGGGGGGAGCGCGCTGCAAGCAGGACATGCTGTCGAGCCACTCTGCCTGGCCTATGTGGCGGACGCATCAAGTAGGAAACTCTGCTCAGTCCGTACCGGCGGCGGCGGTGGTGTTGGAGCGGGGGCCGCTGGTGAGCACGATGTGGTCCTGCCAGGCGGAGGCGCGGCCGTTGATGTGCGCGCGCAGGCGGCTGCCCGTGAGCACCACGTCCACCGCCGGGTCCAGCCCCGCCTCGCTGCTGAACACCAGCCGGTTGGGGTGCTCCCGGTCCAGCTGCAGCTGCGTCGCCACCAGGTTGATCTCCCCGCCCTCCAGCCTGCAGATGGAGAACGTTATGTTTGTAGCAAGCAGACGTGCGAAACTTCTCCACAGCAATGGCGCGTGAGGCGCGGTCTGGCAATGGCACCAGGTGGATGTCGCCACCCTTCAGCCGGCCCATGACATGATTGCAGTAAGGCGCCGGGCCGTTGACGCGAACGACTCCGCAGCTGAAGATGCACGATGGCAAGCCTTGAGAAGCACTTCGCCTAGAGGCTGCGCCAGCTCAGTAAAGACAGCTGAAATCAAATGACGAAGAGTCGGTGGACACCTGGCAAGGCCTGGTCCGCAGTCCATGGGATGGCATGGGCCCTCTGGTTTCCAGACACATCGAATGACAGATATTCGACACAGGCTGCGGGGAGCCGCACCGGATGGTGCCGACCAGCTTGAGGCCGGTGGGGCTGGCGGGCCCGGTGGCGGCCAGCTCGCCGGCGATGCCGAAGTTGAGCACGTTCATGGGGTACAGCACCCGCAGGTCCGGCCCCAGCTGCACCGCCAGCCCGTGCAGCACCAGAGCCTCCGCCCGCGCCTCCCCCGCCGGCGCCTGCGACCGCAGATTTTCAGAGGAACGCAAGTCATGAACAACACAATGGGAACTCCGGCGCTTGTAACCGTGTTGAGGCGGGCAGGTTTTTGTGATCAGCAAGTTGTGGAATATACGGTAGGCCTCCGCCGGCGCCACCCCCGCCGGCGCGCCCCACACGAGTTGATGGGGTTGGGGTGACAGGTGCATGTGGGGGGTT
>JAABUL010001050.1_pt1 | contig 55058 bp, 62 predicted proteins | sample 5559151 | NCBI WGS metagenome assembly JAABUL01 (sample SAMN10711876, study PRJNA513368) | rock metagenome | isolation source: Antarctica rocks | place: Antarctica: Victoria Land, Pudding Butte sud
CCTCCCCAGCGCCAACCCAGCAAACCAACTCCCCACCACAGGTCTCGCGGTAAAATGATTGCCATTCCCCGGCCACCCCCCATCCCCCTCCGTGCGATACAAATCCGTCAGCGGCTGATCCGTCGTCGTCTCATTAACCCAGCGCGCCATACTCTCCAAAATAGCGTCTCTCGTCTTCGGCTCTGCGACCGCGGCAGCTTGGAAAGCCCAGTCGGATTTGGTATAGAGATGTCGGGAGTCGAGGGGGAGACCATAGCGTTGGAGGACGGTGGCGTACCAGTGGCTTTGGGTGAGGTATATGGTGTGGGGGATGAAGTTTTTGGTTTTGGTTTTGTTCTTTTCTGCGGCCGGATCTTGTGGAGTGAGAGGATGTTGGTCGTGACTAGATGGCAGTGCAGTTGCCGTATCGCTGCTGCTGTCCTCGTCGTGGCCGTTGGGGTGGAAGCACAACACCGCGTCCGCAAAAAGCGAATACAATGTCGTCCAACTTCCGAACCAATTATAGGCCAACTTCGCCCTCCCTCCGTCCCGCGCCATACCTTCTTCTTGCCACTTCGACACATATGTCGCGCTGATGTTCCTGTAGTATTTCTCGCTCTTCTCGTCGCCCATCACTCCTGCAAGCTGGCTCATCGCTCTAATCCCAACGATCCCTTTCAACGCCAAGTTCGTCATCAGCGGCAACCAACCCGCGAAGTCATCCGTACAGAGCTGATTCTCTGGGTATAGCGAGTATTCCACCAAGTAGCCCGTCCACTGTTTCCACAGCGGGTAGGAACGAGTCAGCCAGTGGCGAGCTTGATGGGGGGAGGTGCTGCCGCCCCAGGCTGGATCGAGATAGCTGATGTTGTCGCGAGCCTCCAAAATAGAAGGGAGCCCGAACGGTGTGGCAGCAATCGGTAAGTTCGCGAGTTCCGAGACCGGTTTTGCGGTGCCGAAGGCGCTCCACGGCGAGTTAGCAGTGTACCCTTCGCCATGAATGAGACTGTTGACAAGCGCAAGCCCCATGACGATGATGTCACCGCACTCTTCAACAGGCATGTACTCGTCGTTTCCATCTGGGTGACCAGTCAGGTTCGGGAAGTGCGCACCGAGATCGTGCATGGCGTAGTCGTTGGGGTACTGGCCAGAGCCCATGTGCTCGAGTAGAGGCTCCAGGAGGTAGGCGAGCCAGCGCGGTTGGGTGTAGAGGAAGAACGGGAAGGAAGGGAAGATGACATCGATGGTCTGCGAGTTGCCATTCGAGCTGATCTCCTTCAAGAAGATGAGGGGGTTGTCTGGTGTGCCGGAGAAGGATGTCGCGCCTAGAACTTGCCGCGGCGTGAGCGCCAGGAGGTCGGGGTAGGAGATGTTTTTGGAGTGGCTGGTAAGGGAGGCGTCATGCTCGAGTTGAGCAGAGTAGTTTGCGGCAAGAGCGAAGGCGTGAGCGTAGTCGGTGTAGTGGAAGTGTATGAGAGAGGAGTCCGAAGAGAAGTAGGACTTCCAGAGTGGTCGCATCCAAGTCAAGCCACGAGCGGAGGCGAATTGGGTGACGGGATCTTGGATATGGGCGATTGTAAAGAGGACGCTGGATTCTTTCGACGAGGAGTGGGAGGTGGAAGTCGTGTTGCCGTCAGAGCTGAGGTTGAAAGTCTTGGTGAATGCAAAGACAGGCTCATCGTCCATCACCGATCGGAAGCGGTCGTCCACTTTGTTCTTCAGGCCGCCTTTCTTTGCGAAGTGATGTCGTAGGTCCGCCGATGTTCCGCACTCATGCTCGACGTCTGACGGGCCAGTAAAGTGTAGCTCACCCCATTCTGCCCGGTCTCTGCGTTCAGTGAACAGCATTTCGGCCTTTCTCTTGACCTTGAACGTCTTCAACTGCACGTCTTCTTTCGACTCAGGCTCGGAATTCGCAAAAGACCAGACGATATCTGAATTCCTGTCTCCGCTGACCCATTGTCCATTCAGGTCAATGTATATGCTGACGTCGAAGTCGCCCTTTGCATGCACTGTCACATAGCTGGCGGGGATAGCTTGCCGCAGCGTTGATGTCGGCGTGATGGGCGATAGGAAGGAGAGAGTCAGCTCCACTGAAGAGTTTGACCTTTGCGAAAAGATAGAGTAGGACAGGTTCGTGGTCGAAGCATCGTACTGCGACCCAAGGTAGGTTGGGTAGGAGATGTTGTAGTGTTTCGAGGAGCTGTTGAGAGCGTCATGGGCTCGTCCAAGCAGTGGGTACACCGTCGATGTTTCCGGAACAGATGCGAGAACTGAGAGGCCAATCTACCCAGTATAAGTTCCTATATAGGTAGCAGCGAGACAATACTTAACCCACCGACTGGCGTTGGTAGAACATAGGCCACTCTTCCCACGGATTGTCTCGAGCATTGCCAAGCCATGTTGATAGGTAGGGATTGCGGACTATGAGAGGGAGGACTGGAGGGCTCAGGACGGAGGCATTGCTCAAGGCGAGAAGAGAGGTCGCGAAGAGGAGGAGAGTCTTCATGATGACCAGAACAAGATGGAGGCGATGAGATGAGAAAGAGATGGGACTACCTCAAGCATGTGATCGTAAGGAGGTCGATACAATAAAGCGTTGTTGCCTACTCCTTGGGCAGGCCAGCTGCTGTTCTGATGGCCAACGAGGAGAAGCGGTCACAGGTTGCTGGTGTCATGGCGTGCGAAAGAGCTCATTCTAGACTTTAATAGTCCTGCTACAAACCAACGACATTAGCATCGCAGTCTAGTGATGACGATTCGGCTCTCCCCAGATTTTAGGTTTCGTGGTCCTTCCTGTTCCTGGCGCATTCCTCGCGAAAACAACAACCACAACACAGCAACGACTCGCATAAACACCATGTCCTCACACGTCCCCTTCCTCGCCGTTCGCCCCGACGAACAGTTCAGCAGCTCAGTCAGGAAATCAACACGGGATGTGATCAAGACCAACATGGACTCACCACCACTCGCCAGGGCGCCGCCGCCAACCTACGCTGCTTCGCGACTACCATCATCCGTGCGATTCGTGCTATTGGTGTTGCTGAGCTTCAGCTTAAGCACGGTGTTGAAGACTCTCGCCGCGAACTATGCAGGCGCGCAACTCGCGTTAGCAAGTCGCAAGGTGGACGAGCCGTGGCAGATATCGCTGTTCATCGGCTGGAAAGTCGTGCAGTTGACCATTGGCTGGGTCGCTGGATATGACTGTACGTGCCCTTCACTCTATACCTTCTCACGCCGCTAACACGCTACACCAGACGAAGATATCGCCGCCCTCACCCTCCTCACCAACCAACCCTACTACTACCTCCTCCACGCCTACTACGCGCTCCCTCTCCTCCCGCTCGCCATTTCCGCCTTCTCAGACATCATCGCATTCACTCTCCCCTTCGCCCTCCTGCGCCCACTGACCCGCGCCCACGACCCCGCAACTCCACGCATGGCCCACGGAGGCAACCAGGCATTGGCCATGGATACGCAAATCATGGTCCTTACCAGCGCGCTCGCCGCCACAATCTACGCAGTGGCTTTCTACCTTGAGCACCAATTCTTTCATCTCGGCGAGTTCCTCATCACGCACTTCGATAACCTCGCGACCATGGCTGCGCACGATACCACGGTTGCGCAGCTGATCCCGCTCTTCGCGATTCTGGGTTTGGCGGCGAGTTTCTTCCTCTTTCGGCCTACGATCGCGGCCGCCGGTATCTCGCCGCTTCGCGACCAGAAGACTCGTGGTTCGTTGTCTGCTGCGCGCGCGCCGAAGAGGTTTAACCCGGCTACCGCAACGCTGGGCGAGACATTCGCGTACAACCTAGGCTACGGCACGAGCGGCTGGAGTCGGCGCGCGGAGGTGCTGGCGAAACGGACTGCTGTGCTAGCGCTGGGAACGTTGGTGAACAATGCCGTGCGGGTGTTCGCCACAGTGGACGGTACAGACGTGGGAGGTGCTTTGGGGTATGCAGGCATCTGGGCATTCGCGAGCGTGCTGTTGGGCGTGGCCTACGGTGCGCTGAGCCACGAGGAGTAGGGTACAGAGAAGTATGATTGAGAAGAAGAGTCAAGGGAGGGAGGGCGAGAGAGATCTCGAGGATTAGGACCGGTGAGCTGTGCAGAAGATGAAATGAGAGGCTACATAGCCTGGATGAGCAAAGGAAGAAGGAGAGGCGCCTTGTGGTCTTCATGGTCTGTGGTCGTGTGTCGCTGGTATACCCCGGTCTAGTATGTAGCTTTAGCTTTCCAAACATCCCATATCAAGAATGCGTCTATCGCAATGCTGTGTGCTTGCATCGTTGGTGGACTCTCGAGGGTGAGGTTGAGATACGGCATGCTGGTCGTGCCTGCCCTTTTCGCAAACAGATAACTCTAAATCTACCTCACCTCGTCACCACCTGCGAGAGAATTTGATCAACGTTCTGCGGAGTCGTAGAGCTGATGTGCTTTCTCACGGTGCTTGACCAAGTTGAGGTGAAGACATTGCAGAGTCTATTCGTGGGTGCTGGCTCCTTCGAGGTTGGCCTGACGCACTGCATCAGCAACACGCGGCAACCTCAGCTCTTCAACGCCGGCGACTTTCTACCAACTTCTGCCCGTGTACGCTTTCAATCATTGACTGACCCTGCAGGACTGCAAGCTCGACCGCTTCGAGTTTCTCTGCAGCGGATGCGTCAATCTCAGGCCATTTAGGTCATGCCGCTGGAGATGGCCATTATTGCAGAGCAGCGACAGCAAACCCATACCACGACGGACAGCGATGTTTACAATTTGACCTGCCACGGCGATCTAAGGAGGGCACGACTTCTCTGGTAGCGCCACTTCACTCAAGCACAACATACATGGCTTTGCCTGCAGAGCCAATACTGGCCTCGTCCCGATGGATCCACGAGCAAGGGAGGAAATCCACCACTCCGGCGAACGCCAGCGGTCAACGAAGCGCTCTAACAATCGGTATTCGTGCAGCTGACGACGTCCTTGGACGTTGCATACAACCCGGGCACATCACATGCATGACTGCAGACCCTGGCACCGGCGAACGAGAACTCTGCGAGGCGATCGTGGTCGCGCATCTCCTGGGTGCGCCCGATGCAGTCGCTACGATTGTCGATACAGGCTCTTCCTTCGACGTTCGCAAGGTCCACCGGCTAACGCTGGAGCGGGTACGCGATCACGAAGATGCTTCGAAATCGGCTTTACAGGTTCTTGACAGACTGAAGATCATGAAGGTCTTTGACTTCGAAGGCTTGAAAGACGCCTTGTCGGAGCTGCGACAATCGGCAAGCCACCAGAGCGCTACCTCTGGTAAAAGCCATCACGAAACTCGAGCACCTAGAGGTACGGTGAGTGATAGCGAGGACGAAGACGAGATGCTAGACGGATGGCAGCCAACTCAACCAGAGCCTGCAACACCGATAAAACCGCAACCTGCGCCTGCACATATCACGGCAAGTGGACTTCTCCTCATCAACAACCTCCCTCAAGTCATCTCGCCTCTGATCAAGAGCAACTACGCACAAGGTCAAGCTCTCCTTGTCTCCTTCATGCGTTCCCTCTCGCATCTCGCAAAAGCTCGCACCCTGCGCACCATCATCGTCAACGGCACGAGCACGTTCGGCAAGTCGAAGGAGGAGACACCGAGCGCTTTTGCATCTTGTACAGTGCGTCCGCTGCTGGGCAAAGCTTTTACACATCTGCTCGATACTCACTTGCTTGTACATCAGACGCTAAAGCGTGGTCACGAAGGGAAGTCCAATGCCAGAAGCGATGTATCAGTGATCGAGGTAGTGCAAGACCGGCATGGAGACGGCCTCGGACGCTGGGCAGCTTTCACAGTTGATCAGATGGGCCGTTTAGCAGATGTCGATTGAAACGGGAGCAGCATAGCTACAGCAAGAATATCTCGTCGAACTATTTGCTGGTAAGGCGTCCAGCAAACGCGTGGACGACCAGGCGATTGTTACGGCCAGTGCTACAAGACCGAGGCTCGTAGGTCAGCACCATTGAAGTCAGGTATGAGGTAAAAGGAAGGAAGCATGCAAGGGTCAATTCTTAAATGCCCCACAGGGATCTAGCTAAGCCAATAACAAGCAATGGAGTTTAACCTTGGATAGTGTGCTTGGTGTCTCTGATCGGAATGCCTGTTGCGTTGTCGACCGATGTCTGATACCGGGTTGCCTATTACGTGGTTACTTACGTCTGTCTGTGCCTTGGCGAGAATTTCCCTTTTTGAGGAAAGTATAGCTGAAAGTTGCCTTGTGCTATGTCGACGGACCTGCAGATGTCCCGTGCCTACGTCTCTCTCGGACTGAAGCGCGTGTCGATCTCTAGATATACATTGCTTTGGCTCATTGATCAACACGTGCATTTGCCCTACAGTGACCTTGTCTTTCAGCTCAACCTTGGGAGCACGCCTGATTAGTCCGCTGGTGTGGTGGCTCCAAGGCACCATATAAGTCAACTGTTGTCCTGCACTCTGAACGTACTTGTGAACCATCCTTCCCTACCATCAGTTGACCACACTCCAGACCGCCCCGACGCTTCCAACATGTCTCCTCCGAAGCACGCTCTCTTAGCTTTGCTGTTCGCCAGCATTGCTGCCACCCAAGACACCCAAGCAAGCATGCATCTGCCATATTCACCACATTCGCTAACCTTCCTCGCTGCGTGAGATCTCCGACTGTCCCGGCGTCGTCAATGTTCAAGCATCTACCACACTCTGCTGCGTCGGAGGCACCATAGCCCGCCCGTATCTGTCGGTGTGCTCTGGCTGGCCAATTTGCGATGGTCCAACCACTACAACCACAACGTGTAAGTAGCCTCCTCCTCTCGGCCATACTACCCGCCAGACTGCTGATCCATCTACAGCCACGCCACTGAGCTGTGCGACCGTCATCAATTACAGCGACACCGATTATTCGAGCCTGGTGCAGGAGGCGAGCTCAAGCTTGGATGCGAGCGGTACAAATTACCGCACCACATTGGGAGCCGGTGGAGCTTCAGCCGGGCCTACTTCATCGGCTGCGGCCAGTACGAACACTAGAGGCGCGACGACTGGAGGCGGGAGTTCATCATCGTCCTCGGGCACAGCGCAGTCGGCGATGTCCACGGGAGGCGCAGGAACAGCAATTGTGCAGCTCGGAGCCTTGGGCGGCACTGTACTTGGTGCAGCTGTGTTGCTCTGAGGAAACAAAATGGACTCCAAGGTTCCAAGCGTGCTTGGTCAGGCATAAGCGAGCTCGGATGGTGGTCACCGGTATATGGTTGCTCTGGAACATCTGCGAGGCGGCTTCTCGGTCAAGGATAGGAGGTAATCGTGTTTTTAGTCCACGCTTCTCATCCGTACTCCTCGCCCGGTAGACTTCCGTTGAATCCAGGTTGTCTGTAATCATGCATCCAAGTCTCCATATGACCGCCAGCACACATCTCACTGACCCTCTCGAGTCTCCAAGGATTCGAGGGCGTGTTCAGCCACATCTCATCGACAATACGTGCTGTCTTGACGTGCCAAGCCTTCATCTGGACAGCCTGTCGATGCTCCAGTGTATCGCAAGAAGGCTGCCGCTTCTGCAGCCGGTACCAACCAGCGAATCCCAGCTGTAGCGGGCCCAAGACCTTGAGAGTAACTAGCGGCGATTCCGACTGGAGTGCGTAGTCAGCGCACATCGCTATGGCCTTCGCAGCTGCGACATCTTCCATTTCAACTTGAGCGGGATCCACAGGTACATTGGCGGATCCAAGCTTACAGAGGGTCTGTATGAGCCCGCATATCGTGATACGATAATGAGAGTAACGCAGCATAAGAGCGAAAGCTGGAACGGAAGGGAAGCCCAGGACTCTTTCGGTGCACGGCGGAACCATCGCATCGCTTGACGGACGGACGTTTTCGCTAAGCTCCGCACATGCTCTTCCGACATAGATGTCCAGGCTGGAGTGGTAAAGCCTAAGTACCATGCCGATCGCTTCCTCGGCGGTAGATGTTGCGTCTGGTGCTTGCGTAGCGCGTCGAACCATGAGGATCAGGCGTGGTAGCTGGTGGAGCAGATACTCAACAGCACCAAGCGCTGTGTCCAGGTCTATGGAACTACCATCAAGTATGATCGGGGCCGCGATACTCTCGAGGTTTGAGCATCGGCCCCATAGCATTGCTTCAACGAACTGTGTCCAGTCAGCCAACATTGATACGACCTCTTTTACGGGATCGTACCTCATCTTCACATATCGAGCTTGCGATACTTCGGACGGCAGGGTTCGCACCACCACCAGTGTAGCATGAGGCTACTATGCGGGACGCTGCGACTATGTGCGGAGCATAATGGCATTCTGCCATACCGATGAATTGCTGCACATGGTCAGTTCATCCGAAACTGCGCTACACCAGTGTATCTACCCACCTCCGCAGCGCAGTGGAGAATAACAGCATTCAGCAGGCCGACGCTGCCTTCAGAGCCTTTGCAAGAAGCTGTGTGTTCGATCAAACTCCGTAGAGCTCGTTTACCAGCCTTACAGGTTATAGCCAGGTTCGCCTCAGTCCGGGAGCGGAACAACACCATACTGCTCATTGCATAGTCCACTGCGAGTTCAACGTGCTCTCCCCCGGCTGAGGGTGCAGCAATATACTTCATCCAGTCGCCGAAAGGAGAGACATCCAGAGCCGAGATCCCCATCGTAGCCACCAAGCGGCTGAAGAGTACTTCTTGCTTGGTCATCCGGAGCTTCTGCGATATCGTAGCCGATCGGCGATTTAGACCAGCCTTCTCGGGACATTGCTCCTGTGCGCTGGCTTCTTTCATACGCACAAACCCACTCCCGTCTTTTTGTAACCGGCAGGGCTTGAACGTAAAGAACTGGCCATTCCCAGTCCGCGCATCTCGGCGTCGCTTTACCTGGAACGATGTCTGTGCACCCGTAGGAGCCACGAAGACAGGTACAACTCGGGCGGGAGTGACATCGCCGCTATCCGCTGAGCTGTCTGTAGAATGACTACGACCAATGGCCATGAGAGCCGCAACAGGCTCCTGTACGAAGACATCTCCCGGCGCCTGAGCGTAGACACAAGGTCGTCCTCGACTGCTACAGCTCCCACAAGTCGGCCTGGACTCATCACACTGTGCACATAACATTAGCAAACTGAATTTGGGGGCTCTCAAACAACATACCTTAATCTTCCGCCGCCTACAAGTCTCGCACTTCCCAGCCTTCGTCATCTCAGAATATGAAAGGAAGACAAGTGACGCTGAACGCAATCCACTTTTCCATGGCTACCTATAAGAGCGATGCTTTCTAATAGCCAAGACGACCAACTAGCACAACTGGTCAACTAGTGCAGCTGGTGGGCCATGGCGGGACCAAGCGCAGACGCCGGCGATAGACTGATCTTCAGGTTCATGACCAAGGCGCAGCGTCCTGAGCCTCGAACACCGTCGGTATAACCTCGTCGATAGAGCTGAGTCGAAGGAAATGAGTGATTGCAAGTTCGGAGTTGGAGCTGCTGATCACTGCCGGAATTGTTAGGGCTGGCTTTATCACGCGCGCAGCATAATCATATCCTTGCCTCATGCAGTCATCAGCCCTACGAGTACCTTGGCGTGCAGGAGAGAGCCGGAGTCAGGAGCTGCGGGTGGACCAACTAGCAGACAAACTAGACCAAAGAGAAAGGACGGAAGAAAAGAGTGGTTGTGCACATGATTTGTAGACTACTTTCGGCTTAAACAGCAGCAGGCCTACCTGCGTCTCAAGACTCTCGCCGTACTAGCAGTCGAGAAAGTCGTCCAGTTTTGTGTTGTTGCATCGTGGCCGTCGGTCGTTGACAAGTTGGATGCCTGTCGTACAGTCGAGCCGGGTGATGTCGGGGTGGGGTGTCTAAGACCCGCCGAGGGCTGGGAAGGCGCTCGAGTCGGTGGCATTGAAGTCGCCGCGAGGACCGCCGCGAGGACCTCCAGAACCGCGGTCTCCCCTAAAGCCACCGCGATCGCCTCGAAATCCCTCGCCACGTCCACGCCCACGTCCGCGTCCTTCACCGCGCTCGCCACGCTCGCCACCTTCGAAGCCACCGCGACCCCGTCCACCGCGACGCTCGCCGTCTCCTCGTCCACGACGCTCGCCGTCTCCTCGTCCACGACGCTCGCCATCTCCGCGGCCTCTGCCCCTGCCACCTCGTCCACCACGTGACTCGCCGGAGTCTGCTGCAGCGTAGTACTGGCCATCGAGCTGAAGCTGCTCCTTCTTCTGCTGGTTGGTCTTCTCGCGCCTGGCTTTGCCACCGCTGCCAGCAATGAAGTTCTCCTCCTCGGTGCGAGTGACGGCGGTGCCTTCTGGGAACTTCTGCTTGGAGCCTTCGTTGGCCTTGCGAACTTGCAGAGTCTCGCCGCCCAGAGCAGCGCGCTTCTCCTTCTGCTCGGCCAGGTACTCGTCGTAGGACTTGGTCTTCTCCTCTTCTGGCTCGGGGACGTCGTTCCCGCCGACTGGTTCGCCTGCTGCGCCAGGGCCGTTCACGAAAGCTGGGTCGCCGGCGCCAGTGTCTGGGGTGAAGCCTGCATCGTCGTTGGCCTCGGCCTTCGCGATCGCGTCTCCAGCCTGCTCGTCTTTCCACTCAGAGGTCGCGTCTTCGCCACCCCATCCGTGCGCAACTTGCTTCTCGTGCTCGCTATCATGTGTCAGCTTAGAGCTGCTGGAAATGTATCAAGGTTTGTACATACGCTTGGCCGGAGTGGTTCTGACGATCGTCTCTGTTGGTGCGAGTGAAGCGGTCTCCGAACCCTCGTCCACCACGCTCGCCGCGATCACCACGGTCACCACGTCCTCGGCGTTCGCCACGAGATCCACGATCTCCTGATACAAGTTAGTGGATGTATAGTGAAGGATGTGTGCAATGACATACCTCGTCCGCGGTTAGCTTGACGGTCTCCGCGCGCACCATCGTCGGCCTGCTCAGAGCGGTTGTTCAGTGGTCCACCTGCATCAAATGAGCGTTAGCGGGTGTCTCCTTGAACCCACACATAGCCATTGAGCCAGTCGCGTGCTGTGCAACCCAACATGGCCGTTTGCGCGAATTATGCCCTTCACCGCCTCTTGTACGCACCTTCACGATTGAATCCTCCACGCCCACCGCCGCGTCCACCACCTCGTCCTCCGCCCTCAGTCCTTGGTGTCTCGCTGGCAGGGCCTTCGGCAGCACCATTGCGCTTGCCGGTACGGGCGACTGGCTTGTCGACGGCCTTGGTCGGTGGCTCCGGCTCCCTGTCTGAATCCTGGTCCGGGTCGTTGCCTGTTCATAGAGTCAATTGCTGCTCTCTTTCTTGCGTATCCATGCTTCGACTAACCCAGGAGCTCGTACGCGTTCTATAAAGACAATGTCAGTGATATTCCAATGGGAGCTCGTTTGCTCGCATGACAGCTTCCGGATAGGTAGAGCGGAGGTCACGGTGTTGCTGCTTACCTTGGACGCGATGTTCGTGCTCATGTTTGCGGTTGTCACGAGCTACAGTGACCCATTGTGCTTCTCGTCGTCGGTGTGGGTGGGTGGAGGTCGAGCAAGGTTATGCAGGTAGCGAAACACACGAATCGATGTGCGAAACAGCCTTGGCAGCTAAGCCGCATTGGGAAGCTCACATATATATTCCCATCTTCTGAGACGAAACAACCTCAATCTCAATACGTATAATGTGGCGGTTTGTACAACTAATAAGATAGATGAGACATACTTCAAACTACGAATCTGATACGCTAGGAACAACACTGGCTTGAACAATAACAATCCGGAGCCACGAAACCTAATCGAAGGCCATACCATGTGCCACAAACACACCATCCTATCCGGTAGCTTGACTCCTGGTTCTCCTCACAACCTTCGCACCCCAGGGGCCAGGTGACCATCGTGACGAAGAACACTAGGATACTTACGCTAAGCCAAGCTGTGGCGTCTCGAGTAGAAACAGCACCTCTGCCGGGTCGGTGCGAACGTGAGGTACGATAAGCAGATCGTAGTACGTTCCCGAGCGACGCGGATCAGACGATGTCCACTCTAGCCACCGAGAAATGAGGCAGGAATATCAAGATCCACCAGGACAATGGTCAGATATTCTCAGCCAACGTAGACATTCCAGCCACGCGTGGGACACCCACCACCTCCTACATCTCCAGCTCCTTGCTTATGGTCACGTCAGACTGAACGACTTCACTCTCCGCGTTGACAATGCTGGGCCTTTGGTCGACGCCCTCGGCAACGTTTCGTCTGCTTTCAGTGGCGGCTCCCAGACGCTCGTGATCATGGAACACGTCAATTTCGACCATGCGTTGCGCGCCGCGGAGAGTGGGTGCGAGTAGCGAGATGTAGGCAAAGACTGGCCATACGAGCGAGATCTATACGCCACGCAGTTTGTCCCGGTCGGTAGAAGCGGAGGCGTAGGCCAACTGTGTGCCTGGTGGTTGCCGAGTCGAGTGGTTGCCGAGTCGAGTGGTGCTGGAGTGCTGGAGGGGAGGACGTATATGACTGGCGTAGCAGACTGGTATCTGTGTGGTGGGGCGGTGGACAGAGAGAACGATATCGCTCTTCTCCTGGGTGACCGGGTCGTGTCCTCTGTAGCCTCTCCAAGTTGTGGTCCGCAATGACAATACCACTCCATGCCAGTAGCTCACCCGGCATAACAGTCCTCGTCCCTCTCAACCCGAGCTCACCGGCGGAATCACACCCACCTCATCTCCAGCCCGAATAACCATCCCACCATCCCCCCTCGCGGCCTCCTCATCCAGATCCACATACTCCAAATTCACCGTCAGCGCCGCCGACTCCAGCACTTTCACCTTGAAACCAGGGTACTTCTTGTCCAAAGCATTCCACAGCTGCGTCACTGGCATCGGAGCTTGGAGGAAGTCGTGCTGGCGTTCGGTGTGAGAAGTGGCGGCGGCGAAGTAGAGGACGGTGAAGTGGCCGGGCGGGGGTTTGGGGGTGGAGGCCATGGTCTGTAGTCATAACAGTCCTGTTAGTGTTGGTAGAGAGGGTGGTGGAAGGAAGTGGTGCTGTGAGGGGGGTGTCTCAGATCTCTACGGAGTGTAGTGTCTACAGGAGCGCGAGGCTTTCAGGTAATACATGCTATGGTTGAACATCATTGGAAAGGGGAGAGGTGATGGGGCTGCAGCTCACCTGTGTAGTATATAGTGGAGTGGTAGTCTAAGGTGCATGAGTGAAGATGTGCCTTCCCTCGCTTTTGGCTCCTTCCTCTTTCGGCGTTTCGCCGCGGAAGTGAGTCTCGTATACTTCAACAACGACACTATGCAAGGTGGAGGTAATAGATGACATCGAACAGGATGCAACTGGCGCCCCGTCTCCGGCATGCGGCCAAAAGGGCTCAAACGCGAGCGCCATACATCTGCTTGAGCTGCCGACTGCAGTCCACACAACGGCAGTCGACGTCCGACTACAGCGACTCCGATCGTACCTCGCGCGATGCCTTCCAACCTGACGTTGAAGGGCTCAACCCTGACTCACCCCGAGCGCAAAAGAGGCGACAGAAGCAATACCCCAAGCAACATCAACCCATTGAGTTTCCCGTTGCGGGCCAAGACCGGACATTACAACTCCAAGGCAAGGAGCATTACAAGACTGCATTCGAATCTACAGCCGCAGCTCAGAAGGACGACAGGGTCTCGCCGATTCGGAAGATGGCAGGTCAGAGCACTCTCGAAGATGGCACTGTGATTAGGGAAGACGGTATCTTGGGCGTGACCCTGAGCCGTGCGATGCTGGGTCCTCCGCAAGGTTCAAGTCCTGCTTTGACTCGATCACAGAAGAGGACAACGAGGAGTCGAGATTGGACGGATAGTCGGGCTGCGACCAACATTCGGAAAGTAGGAGCGGCACAGCCCCTCCGAACTCTAGAAAACGAAGCCATTGTCAGGACGCACGCCACCACGAAAGTCGAAACCGGAGACCTCTTTCGGAAGCATAGCGTCTCCCAGGCGCGTGTGGAACATGTTTCGATGCGCAAGGACACGGCCCAGCGCCATAAGGAGGCCCTGTACCAATGGCGGCAGCAAGCGATTCGCACCACGCGGCTTCAGCACGTTGAGATGGATCGGTCTCTATCTAATACGCAGAAGAATCTGTTGACAATGAAGATGGGCACGGCGTTGAGCGCCTCAAGAAGCGAGGCCAGGAGGAACATGTGGCTTGCTGGCGACTCGGACGTCATCAGTACTGCTGAGCGATCGCTGGATGAGAGTTTAGATCGGGATCGAGACCGAAGGCTCAAGAGGGGAGACACAGACTCGCTGGCCGGGCTCGATGTTACTATCACACGCGGCCAACGCACGCTTAACTTTTCGTCGGCAGCCGGACAATACAAATTCTGGTCCAGGGTAGCACAGGCCTGGATTTCGGCAGGTGGTTATGAGGCCCAGGAATGTCCGCCATGGTTTCCACAGGATGCGTGGCACCGACCACCCATTGAAGACCGGCCTCGTGATGAACAGGCTGGTGAGCGAAGCCTGGAACCTCCTGTTCCATCGAACAAGGACACCCCCTGGGTCGTCCGCTATGAGACAGGTCTATCTGGCGAGATTACCGAGAAGTGGAACCCCGCAGATGCGAAGATCTCAGAAAGCCTGCTGTCAATGATCGATACTCACCAGGCGTTATCTGCTGAGATGGATGATGCCCGTGCCGGGCTCGCGAAGCAGACAAACCAGGAAGTTATCTTTACCAGCTACCAACCATTCCTCCCGGCCACAACAGATCCTGCCACAGAGATAAGGTCGTCTGCCGATACGGAGGACCACAAGGACAGTTCCTTGGTCAACAGTGCGGCACGCTCGGTCTCTGAGACTGAGGATGCCTACCCTGCCTCCATTAACCAGACAAGGCAGGAAAATGTCGGTGCCAACGCCAGCTATCAACCCTTTCCAACGGCCACGCAAGGCGCTGGGCCAGAACGAAGGTCAGCCACCGCTACAGAAACCGAAAAGGCATGTTCCACAGTGTACGATAACGGGGAGGTTTTCATTTACCAACCTATCCCCACAGTCACGGAACTGGATGAGAGGAGGACTCACTCCACCACTACCCCGGTATCTGACAACAGCGTCTCTGCTGCGAAAGTGGCAAACGAAACCACATCAGAAGCTGCTACGAGAGACGCTCTTTCTTCCACTACGAGCACTCGCACTACAACACGTTCGCAAGAGACGAGCCCCAACACCAACTCCGCTCCATCGTACTTCCCGTTCTCCAGTAAGCGTCCAATGACAGACATGTCCGCAATAACCGGTGTTGCTCAACACCATGCTCGTCTTATGCATTACTCCCGATCAGCCCGTCAGCAGGCTGCGGCCGCAGTTGATGTTGCCCACGAGACACCGTTCCCCGCGGCCTACCCGTCCTCCAAACAACCAGACATCCGCACCCGCCTCCGCCAGTGGCAAGATCTTCATGGCAACAAGGAAGAAGACAGGAAACAGGATGAGATTCTGGATGACGACCCAGACTCCGATGGGTTCTCGAACGCTACTACGCGGCTTCCTGGAGTGTCTTCGAGTCGTGGCAATGAGATCACCGAAGAAGATGAGCGCCAGGCGCAGGCCCATTTCATGAACAGCGAAGCTGACGAGGTCGATAATGGCTTTGACACTCGTACGCTACAGATGGGAGACCTAGTAGAGCTGGAGTACCTCAATCAGGATCGCGAGAGCGTTATTGCTGTCTTTGTCCGCCGCGTGACTGCTACGGAAGGTCAATTCTTCACTATGTCGGGACGCTGGACCTTTGCCGCGGATCGATTGGTGCCATATAGTATTCCAGGCTGGGTATCTCCGAAGGCTGTCGAGCCCCTGCTAGAGTATCTGCCAATTCCGAAGACGAGCGAAGAAAGAGAAAAGCTGATGCAGCAAGCGTACGCAGAAGACTTGTCTGTGCCGCGTGGTGTAGCTGGACCTCTCGTCAACCGGATGGTGCAGTTCTGGACCGAGTCGCAAGAGATCTATCGAAATAACGCATCTTCGCTGGACAATGCGCACAACATCCTCGCGCACGAGACGGATTTGAGGTACGGATCGTTGGTATCTGCTGCGACGACATTACTTCAAGTACCTGCCGACAGTCTTCCCGACACAGCGCTGTTCACAGTTCGGGCTGCGCTCACGCGGGCAGGCTTCGCGTTCAACATCGATCGCAGATCGCATCGATTGACCGGCTATCTACAGATCCGCTCGAAAGAGCAAGTAAAGATGGTCGGCTATGTGCGCCGCTGGATCCGCGACTGGCAGGACGACCTGGCAAAACGTGCTGCACTTCAAGGCGAAGGCGATGTGCGAGCCCTCAGACAGCTCAAGACTCCGAACACAGCGCAATACGTGTACTCGTTCATCGACAAGGTCCGCAAGATCGTGGCGCGAAGCCGAGAAGATCGTCAGCCGACACACTCCGGCACGATCAGTCCGAGCAAGAAGCGCTTCCCGATTACAATAGACCAGAATTCCGTGAAGGTGACCACAGATCTACAGTTCTCCGACCAAGAGACCGAGATCGTGCGTTTCCTTGAGGCTTGGACGTGCAGCACGCTCTTCTTGGGACTGCCTCGCTTGCAGTCGCTGCCGCCTTTGCTGTTGCAGGCAACGGGGCTGTATGAAGACTTTGAGATGGACAGAGGCACAGGCTGGATGTTCCTCCAAGAGCTCGGCACCATCATGCCATACGAGAATCGTGTCCGCTTCGATCAGCATCTTCTCTTGCCTTCCAGTCAGCACAGCAAACCGCTGCAGAACCTCATGGCGAATCTGCTCGAGATGAAAGATAACCCGCGGTTCTCCGATTCCATGAAAGGCCTCCGTCGCGATTGGGGCAAGATGCCGGTCTACTGCATTGACGAGGCCTCCGCACAGGAGATCGACGATGGGCTGAGCATCGAACGAGCTGGCGCGAACGAATGGTGGGTGCACGTCCACGTTGCCAATCCGACAGCTTTCTTTGAGCGTGACCACCCTCTTGCGAAGATGGCACGGCATATGGGAGAGAGTCTGTACATGCCTGAGCGAACTTACACGATGTTGCCTCGGTGGGCCACACTGAGACATTTCAGTCTTGCGAAGGACCGGCCGTGCTTGACGTACTCCGTGAAGCTGGACAGCGAGGGTCAGATCAAGGAGCACAAGATTAACTCCGGCTTCATACGGAACGCTATCAGTCTTACCAAGGACGAAGTGCAGGAATTGATCGGACAAGCTGATACAGGGCCAAAGAGGCAGAAGCATACGCTGACGGTTGGTGGTGAGCTGCCGCCTCGCAGCGTGCGCAAGAGCGATACGAGCAATATCACCTACGAGCAAGTCCAGGAGCTGAAGACGCTGCATATGCTTGCGCAGAAGCGGTCCGATATCCGGCGAGCGAATGGCGGTGTGTTCTATCACACCGAGCGACCGGAGGTGGAGGTGTGGCAGCAGTGGACGGGGTCTGGGCTAGCATGGGATCATCCGCATCGCAGAGGGCGGAGGTCTGTGGAGGGCGATCCTATCATCCGGACGGAGACGAGGGAGATGGGTAACCATTTCTCAGCGTCCTCGAGCCCCTCCCAGATGATGGTGCAAGAAATGATGTTGCTCGCCGGTGAGGTCTCAGGAATGTGGTGCGCCGAACGCCAAATCCCAGCTCTCTTCCGCGGCACCGTTAGACGGCCTGGCTTGCCTGACCCAGACGCTTTCTTGGATGAGATCTTAGAGCCAGCTGAAAGGGCGTCGCCAACTGGTGAGCGACCAATGCATCTAGGCCTGGACTACCTCATCTTCATCGGCGCGGCAGCGATGCGCACCCGACCCGTCAAGCACAAAACACTAGGCCTAGGCCATTACAACAAAGTCACGAGTCCGCTCCGCAGATACGGCGACATGATCGCCCACTGGCAGATCGAAGCCGCACTGCGGGAAGAGGCACGAAGGGGCAGCAACTTGGTAACCCAAAACAACAAAGCTGACCGCAGCTTCCTCCCCTTCAGCAGTCCCGTTCTCGAAACCATCATGCTCGGGCTCCAGCCGCGGGAGCAAATGATCATGCGCTCCAAAATGCACGCCAACATGTACTGGAACATCATGCTCATGTTCCGCGCCTTCCACTACCACGAGTGCGAATTACCGTTCTATACTCCTGTGGACACGACGAAGCCGCGCATGCAGGTCTGGGTGTCGAATGTGGCGGACCGGCATTCGCACAATCGCGTCGCGACGGGGGTGAATGTGGAGTTGAATATGCCGGTAGCGATGTATGAGCCGGGGTTTTTGGGCATGGAGGCAGCGATGAGGGGGGATGTGTGGGAGGCGGAGATTGAGATGGTGGATGTGCAGCATAGGGTGTTGAGGTGTCGGCCGGTGAGGTTGGTGGAGAGGCCGGATGTTCAGAGTCGCGGGATTGGGGGTTAGAGGGTGTGTTGACTTGGATCATCGTCTTCTGCTAGAAGGCGAATTCTACCTCGAGTCTTCGACCGGACGGCGCTTCTGGCTTCGAGACTCCTACCGGGCGGCGAACTTCACCTCGAGTCTTCTATCTCTATCAGAAGTCGCATCTGACCTCGAGACTGCTGGCCAAGCGATCGCACGTTCGGCCACTTGATGCAAGGTCGGCTTTCCTGGCTATAGCCTTTTCATGGTGATGGCTACAGACCTACGGCCCCGACATCACGATGGAATGCGATTACCGACTCGACATTGGCAAAGCCTAGCACCTGGTCGAATCACGTCGCCAAGAACCAAAGCCTCTGGGGACATAACTTCGATGCTTCCGGAAGTCCGCATAGGCCTCAGTGGCTAGCTGATACAGTATGAGCACTCCACTTGGCGATGTCAGCCTCTCAAGGTGGATGCTCGGGGGCGAACAATATGTGGCCCCCTCAGGCGGGCGAGATGCATCCGCACTACTCATCGGCGATCAGAGATCCAAGCCGTCACTCTGACAGTGAGCGCTAGGTCGGCGCCGCAGAGTGCATGCTATCCACACGTGTCTGCAAGCTGTATCTCTGCAGCCAAGGCAGTGGAGAGACACAACAGGCAGATCATATCCAATGGACTCTGCGGCTCCCGCTTGGCGGGTCTCGCTGTTGTTGGTCTCGCCAACGTCTTTACGGCGAGTACGGACACCAGCGAAAACAATTAGGTAAGAAAACGATTTTCGCTAGCAAGTAAAACTCCTCTGAGGTGCTGTGACGCTGAACGCCGAGCAAAACCCTTGCCGGAGATACGAAGGAGGGGTTAAAAATAGAAAGCAAGGATTACTGTATCTCTCAGACCCCACCTCACTCTCCACTTCCTTACAGCTCGTGGTGGCAGGGGTCTAGGCGCGCCTCAATCTTCCTCAATCATGCTCATTGGGCAATACATAGACGAGCGCTCACCTGAGTATTATTAGCAGGAAGTGTCTGCTGTCCAAGGTGGTTTCACCTCGTGTCAGCAGCGCAACGGACGACCTTTACGACACACCTCCACACTCGACATCTCACGCCAGCACGACTGATCGCTCAGCCTTGCGCACGGGCGATCTCGAGTTACGGTACAGCATTCCGGCAGCTTCCCTGGCCCTCCGACGCCACCATTCACGACCTCTCCCTGTGAAGACTTCGCTTCACTCCACCGAGGGGTCTGTAAGCCCTATCTCGTCACAGTCCGGGTGACCACGCCGGTCCTGTTAAGTGTCAAAACAGGTCAACAGACGATGGGCTGACATGCACGTTTTCAATAGCCCGACCCGCTTCGAAGGCTTATTGCAAGTAAGGTTGCTGTAGCTCCAACGGCTAAACCCTACGGAGTCACGTCCTCGGCTACGCCATCCTGGTCCCTGCAGGTGGGCTGTTCGAAGGCTGTTTCCTCTTTGGAGGCTCACCGACAGAGCTTGAACGGACACCTGATCGTCGATGCCAGCGTGGGAAGGATACCCAACGAATTACGATCAGCAGACAGGAGTTGAGCGCAACATAACACAATTGTGCTGTTCGTACTTGGTGGCACAGTTGTGCTGTAGCGCCGTGCTTCCAACGTCATTCCTCGCGGAATCCAGGAACTTGGATTTGCTCAAGCCTACCTCGCTAGCTCTACGCACCGCCACAAGGTTGTTGCAACCCTATCAGACTTCTTGTGAGGCATTTGGGATCAAAAAAGTTGCGCCAGCCGCAGGATCTCTCACTCAGCACGCTGCGAAGGGCCCGCAATATACGTCGTATCCTGCCCAAGCGCCTTCGATAGCCGAGCAAGGCACAGCATGGAAGGATTCCTTCTGTGCAGTATTCTTATACTGTATACCTAAGCATGCAGCCGCACGAATCCTTTCTTATCTCCGGTGGACGTCAGTACACAGGTAGGACAACCCACGTATTGTACTACCTTCTTTCCTTGGTTCGTTGGAGCTTCACTGTCGAAAGGTCGATCGCTTTCCCTTTTTCCAACAATGACTGCCTACGCCAAAGCCGCGACGGCGGCGCTTGCATCGAGAAGCCTCTGGTCGTGGCCGGGCTTGCAGCCATGGAGTGTGTATCAACGTCGATAATTGGCTATGAGATATGTGCTGATGACAACAGTCTCTCCACTTGGTACACCCGAACATCCGCATATGCCACCATTCCTCGAAAACAATCCTTTGCCCCAGGGGTTTCCGTGGGGAGGCAAAACTGCAAATGTATAAGGAGCAATTATGTGACCTCCATCAACGCTAACCACATCCCCAGAACACAAACTACTACCAAGTAACACCAAACACTGGTGTGACACGGCATTACGACTGGACGGTCGAGAGAGTTGCATGTAATCCGGATGGACTGTTTGAGAACCAGTGCCTATTGATCAACAGTGTATTCCCGGGTCCCACGATCGAGGCGAACTGGGGTGATTGGATCGAAGTAACGGTAACGAATAACATTCCCGATGGTGCGTTGAAGATGGAGGTATCTGCACGATGAGTACGCACTGACCCCAATTTAGAGGGTACTTCGATTCATTGGCACGGGCTTCTCCAGTCGGCAACGCCATGGATGGATGGCGTACCTGGAAACACCCAGTGCCCGATCGCGCCTGGTAGCACATTCACATATAGGTTCCGAGCCGACTTGTACGGATCTACTTGGTATCACTCACACTGGAGCGCCCAGTACGGTAGTGGACTCTTCGGCGCGATGAATATCTACGGTCCCAAGAACGTAGAGTACGACTCAGATCTTGGACCGGTGATGATGCATGATTACTATCACGGTTACTACGAGGATGCTGTGAAAAAGACGCTCGCAGACCCAGCATCTGGCCAGGCTGGCCCGCCACTTGCGAACAACAACCTCATCAACGGCAAAGCCAGTAACGGACCCGCACCAATGGCTTCTTTCAATGTCACGTCGGGTAAGAGCTACCGTCTCCGACTTATCAACACCTCCGCTGCATCAGTTCAAAAGTTTACGATCGATGGCTACACCTTCACAATCTTCGCCAATGACTTCGTACCTATCGTTCCCTACGATACCGATGTCGTCACGCTCGCCATCGGTCAACGATCAGATATCCTCTTCAAAGCTTCAGGGAAATCGACAGATGCGGTCTGGATGCGCGCTTTTCGGCCTCCGCCCTGCGGTCCAACAGCAGGCGGCGAAGAAGTGACTGCTGCGATCTTCTACGAGGACGCTGATCGCTCGCAACGACCGACAACCTCGCCAGGTCCCAATGCGTACAATACTTACTGCGGCAATGATCCATTGTCGCAAACAGTACCATACTACCCGATACCCGCTGGCGACCCAACTACAACCGAAGTTCTCCCTCTTGCGTTCCGATCGAATGGCACCGCGTTGCTATGGTATATCAAGGACCAGACCTTCCGCATCAACTACAACGACCCTATTCTACTGGAGTCGAAGCTGGGCAATCTTGACTTTCCTGAGATCCAGAGCGTTCATAATTACGGCACCAACAAATCCGTCCGTTTCATCATCGAGAATCCAGGCAACCAACCGCATCCTATGCATCTCCACGGACACAACATGTTCATTCTGCAAGAAGGACCATGTGCAGGCGATGGTGGTGTCCAGGGTGGGCCACCATCAGGCGCACCGCGCCCCGCAACCACACCCGCACCAAGCACACCTGCACCAAGCACACCTGCCCCAAGCACACCTGCCCCAAGCACAAACGGAACCAAGCGCGACCTGAACATCGACTACGGCTTGAAAGTGAAGCGTGAGGATAAACAAGGAAGTTGCTGGGATGGCACGATCGTGAACCCTTGGGTACGTGATCCAGAAGTCACGAAGTGAGAATAGCTTGGCACTGACAGAACTTCTCCTACAGAACCCGCAACGTCGTGACGTACATATGCTTATGCCCGGCTCTTATATCGTGATCCAGTGGTTCCAGGACAACCCTGGAGTCTGGCCACTCCACTGCCACATCGCCTGGCATCTGAGCGCCGGTATGGCCTGGATGGTCCTCGAGAATCCAGACGCCATCGCGAACGACGTGGAAATCCCATCTATAATGTCGCAAACGTGCCGCGATTGGACCACATACAGTGGGGAGAACATTGTGAAGCAGATTGATGATGGCATCTAGGTCGGAGTCGGAGTACTGCGGTTCAGCGACGGTGCGTTGTTGTTGCATATCACGATATCCCCGGTTGGTTACCAAGCTCAACGATGGCCGACTTGGGTCTGCAGATGTATATACGGCATAAAGAAGAACGCTCGCTGACTATAACACTCTATTATACTCCGAGGACGCAAATGTGACCAGCCGAACGTTCCTGCGAATACAGTCAACCCTTTGACGGTAGCTACAAGATAGAGGCGTAGGTGTACAATGCTGTGTTCCTACCACGATGTCCGAGTTCACGGAGAACATGGAACTAGCACTCATGCTGTCGCCGGCATGCTGCTGTGCATGAGTTGGTATGGTTTCAAGTTCATGAGCCGCAAAATGATCCTGCTTCCAGCAAATTGGGTGAGATTGCCATCGAGTCAGTTGTACGATCCTTTCATCTCGACGTCATCTGGCAGAATTCCGCTGTTGTAGCACTGTATGCTGCGCAGCTTAGATGTGCTACGTCGATGATGCTGGGAACTGTACGTTTCGATCGCCTACGTTAGATGGTCGCGTTGTCTACCTACAAGCGTCCCTCACCTTCGTCTCCAAGCACCAGAAGTCAGAAGTCTCGCGTAATCCATGCCGAATTATCGGGTCCTCAAACTCAAAGATCTCGTTCATTCGTGCAATATCTTGACTTTCAGCGTCCACATTCCTTCGGCCGACCAAAGCACAAGCCACGCTCAATTCAACCGGTTCTCCGCCATGTGGATGCGGAGAACAGTTGGAGGAGGCTGGCAGATGAAGTCACCGGTCTAGCTTCACTAGGAAAGTGCTAAGCTGCATGAAGCCAAAAGACATGGGGATCTGCAAGATGCAACCTCTGGACGGAACGTGGAGGGAGGGTTTTCACCTTTGGTTCCTGCAGGCACCGTATTGCACTGTAGCTCGGTCCTGCCTTTCTTACTCTTCATTCCTCGTCTTGATTCTCGTGAGGAAACTGTCGTAGACCATTGAACACAGATCTCGACCGTCACTATGCTTTCAAGATCGGTAGCGCTGCTGTTGGCGGCATCATCAACGCTTGTCAATGCTGCGAAATCGCCTTACCCGCCGTTCTCGGGCAACATGTTCCAGAAGTACAATTTGGAAGCCGAGGGCATCAAGGCGACGTTCATTCCGTATGGCGCCCGTTTGACGAACCTATACGTCAAGGACCGTGACGGAGCGTGGCAGGACGTTGTTGTCGGCTACGACAACCCGAAGGCGTACGTTGAGGCTTTGGCGGATGGGAACAACTACTTTGGGCCCATTGTTGGAAGATACGCGAACAGGTTTGTCTGCCTGACCATGCTCTTTTTCCAGTGCTAAGTCTATCAGAATCAAGAACGGCACCTTCACCGTAGATGGCCAAACCTCGCATATCCCCGAGAACGACAACAAAGGCCTCGACACCCTGCACGGCGGCTTCGTGGGCTACGACCAGCAGAACTGGACAGTTGCCAGCGTAACAGGAAACAGCATCACCTTCTCCTTCTACGACGAACACACCTCCGGCTTCCCAGGCGATGTGCTCAACATCGCCACCTATACTCTCACGGATGATGCCTCCTGGATCAGTCGTCTCGTGTCTGTCCCGTTCAACGAGGCGACGCCGATCATGCTGGCCAACCACGTCTACTGGAACTTGGGCGCGTACGTTGACGACCAAGCCACTTACGTCTTGAACGATACCCTCTACATGCCGTACGCCGACCGCTGGATCGAAACTGACGGCATCCTGATCCCCAATGGCACGATCGGGGTCACCAACGGAACTGCTCTGGACTTCACCTCGCCTGGCAAGACCATCGGCGAGGGTGTGCAGGATGCAGAGGGTTACTGCGGTACCGGCTGCACTGGTATCGACAACGCTTTCGTTCTTGACCGACCGCGGTACGGTAGCCCGGAGGACCCCAACCTCCAGGTGTTGCAGATGACCAGCCCGAGCACGGGGATTACGATGAGCCTGGAGACGAACATGCAGGGCACGCAGATCTATACTTGCAATGGTCAGAATGGCACGATCCCGGTCAAGAAGAGCCAGCAGCATGGGAGCAAGAAGACTTATGTTGAGAAGTATGGGTGTATTGTGATTGAGGCACAGGACGTAAGTCGATTGTTATCGTTTCGAATCCCTGGGATTATCGTACTGACTTGATTCTACAGTGGATCGACGGTGTCAACAACCCGCAATGGGGTCGCTCGCAATGGCAGATCTTCTCGCCTACGTCTCAGCCGGCTATCAACTACCAGAAGTATTCCTTCTCCGCGAAGTAGAAGTGGTTGGCTGGAAAGTGGTGTTGACGGGATGAAGTCAGCAGTAGGAGGTTGTACATAGACCACTACCTAATGAAAGCACTCCTTGCGATGATGGTTCCTCTCGTTGCACGATTCGATATGTTCATCGTGCATCAATGCTGTTGAGGTTGAGGTTGGAGTTGTAACCAACATCAACGTGGAAGATGGTGCCAAGCGACTTGTTTTACAAGATGTCAGAACATCACATGCCCGATCGCTTGGTCTTGTAATTGTGTAAAGGAAGTCGAGGCGCTGAGCAGAGTGGTTAATTGGTGGCCTGCACGTGACCTATACGAAAGCGAGTACGCCCTCGACGGCTTTCCACACCCCCGATGCCGACAGCAACACCTCCGACATACCGTGCTCTCTATTGCAAGATGAGCGACCGAAACGTCCTAGACCCGCGTCTTGGAGTCCCCGCAACTCCACAATACGCAGACATATCCCATCGTGCGGGTCCTCCACCGCCGGCCACATTCGCAGCCAGCGCACCGAGACCAGATGGGCTGAACGGTTCGCAGCAGCAGAGCCCGCAACCCTACTACTATCCCTCGCCGCAGACGAACCTCACGCCGCAGCAGTCATCCGGACCAAGCGCGCAACACAGCAATCAAACCAGCCCGGAAGGCGTATATGTGCCCCAGGCGCCTGAAAGCGCAGGCAGCCCGGAGAACGGCGATGGTGCGGAAGATGCGAAGCGCCCTAGAGCATGTGAAGCCTGCCGTAGTTTGAAGGTTCGCTGCGATCAGGACCCAGCGCATCCGGAGATCCCGTGCAAGCGGTGTGCGAAGGCGGGCAGGCAGTGTATCATCACTCAGCCCAGCAGGAAAAGGCAGAAGAAGGCAGACAGCCGCGTGGCGGAGCTGGAGAAGAAACTCGATGCCTTGACTGCCGCCTTGCACCAGCAGCAGCAGACCGTCGTACCGCAGTATGATGCTCAGCAAGGCGCGGGTGCGCCGCAGGTGGATGTGATGCAGAGCAGGAATTCAGTGGGTAGTTTGAGTGGACAGTACCTTCCGCCTAGCATGGGTCAGTCTGGTACCCGATCCGGCTCCACCGACATGTCTGGACCACCCGCCAAGCGGAAGCGTATTGATGGCGATGGCATGGATTCGCTGTATCAACAACCAGTCTATCAAGGCGAGGCAAAGCGCAGCAGCTGGGTCTACGAAGAACCAAAGGCACAACCTTACGGCGCCATGCACTCCGACTTGAGACGCTATCTTCCATACAGCACGCCGGAGGAATTCGTCAAGCACATCAACTCCATCATCACTCCGGACCAAGCTGCACAGACCTTCACGCGCTATTGCACCAAGCTTGCTCCAAATCTACCCGCTGTAGTCTTTCCTTCTGGAACCACTGCCGAGCAGGTCTTCAGAGAAAAGCCTATTCTCTACGTCTGCATCCTCTCCGCTGCGTCCCATGGCCATCTTCATCCAGATGTTGCGAAGAAACTCACCCTCGAAGCTGTTGGCGCCATCGCCGACTGTGTGGTGAGGAGTGGCGCGAAGTCTCTCGAGCTGATCCAGGCTATGCAAGTTACGGCGTTGTGGTACAAGCCGCCAGAGAAGGCTGAGCAGACCAACTTCTACCAGATCATCCATATGGCGGCAGTGATGGCGCTTGACATCGGCCTCGGAAAGCGCTTCAACCCTGCGAAAGCGAAGCGAGGTTTTGGTGGCCCGAACGCGAAGTTTGCACCTGGACCTGGCAAGATGATTCCGCAGGACTCAGATACGCTGGAGGCGAGAAGAGCGTGGTTAGGTTGTTACTTCATGTGCGCAAGGCAAGTCAATATATACTTCCTGCCCTGTATTCGTCGAGCAAAGCTGACTTCTACAGTGCCTCTATGGTGTTGAGACGACCGAACCTCGTGCGCTGGACAAACTACATGAAAGAATGCATCGAAGTTCTCGAATCACATCCGGACGCCTTCCCATCGGATAAATTGTTCTGTCAATATGTAAAGATCCAGCACATCTGCGAAGAGATCGGTCTGCAGTTCCTCATGGATGACAACACCGCAAACATCAGCATTACCGATCCCAAAGTCACATATGCACTCAATGTTCTCGAAACTCAGCTCAAACATTGGAAGGAGAACATTCCGCCCCAGCTCCGCACTCCAGGCTTATTGTTCTTCGAACACGTTACATCACTATACCTCCACGAAATCGCGCTGCACTTCAACCACAACGTCGAGGACTTCCGCATGCCGTTCACAGAAGAGTCACTAAAGTCTGTCAACAACACTTTCGACACTCTCACCCAAAACCAGATCGCCGCGCTCGAAGCTTGCCATCGCGCTGCGCACGGCATCCTCAACACCATGCTCAGCTTCGACATTGCAATCGTAAAGACCCTGCCCATGCTGGTCTACTTTGTCCGCTGCGTCTACGCCATCGTCATCCTCATCAAAATGCACGTCGCAGTTTGCACGCCAAACAGCGAGCTAGGCAAAATGATGAGGGCCGAGGACCTCCGTGTGGAGTACTACATGGATAGCCTAATCACCATGTTCAGCTTCGTCGCCAAGGAGGAGGAATTCCGTCCTCATCCGAAGATCTTACGCATCTTGAACGTGCTACGCGACTGGTTCGGCAAGCACAAAGAGAACGTTGCAGCCCAAGCCCGAGGCGAACAGATCCCGCACCCCACCCCAACGATAGAGAAGAACCAGCAACTCGGCCACCAAACAACGCCTCTGCATCTACTCAGCCACGTCGCGAATCAACAGCGCGGGCCCACCCTCGGCGAAGCGGCGGATACTTCTGCAGGTAATCCTCAGCAGCAACAGCAACAGGACTGGACGTTCCAGCAACCTGGTCCGATCGACTATACGAAGAGTCAGCCGGCGAACGATGCGAATACTGGGACCGCGTATGTGACGGAGATGCCATATGGCAGCAATCAGGCGATGAATATGGTGGATCCGATGAACCAGGACTTTGCGTGGGGTAGTGGGTTCGAGCAGGCGATGGATATTGCGCTGTATGATACGGATGGGTTGCAGGGTGGGGGGTTGGATAATTGGTTTCTTGGGGATAGTATGGCGCCGTTTGGGTTTAATGGGGATGTGAATCAGGGGTGGTGAGTTGTGTATGAGCTTTGTGGGCAGTTCGCTGGAAAATGCACGCGATGATGATAATGAATATGGCAGAGCCTAGGTAATCCTGACGGGACCATAGAGCAGACATAATTTTGCCAACCCTGCGACGCATAAAGCGTTCCGCTCCTGCCTGTTTCGGCCTCTCATCTCCACATTCAAATGCAACTTCACGACTAGCACTCACAACATACACAAAACAGACGCCCGTCATTATGAACATCAGAAGCCTGTCAAGACTCCTACTCATCACCTCTTGCCTTCTCCCAACTTCCAGCGAACCTCACCACCTCCGCCTCACCGCCCTGATCTCAGACTCTGCCGACCCGCGCGCAAGATTCGAATGCTGGGAACTCACCAACCCCTTCACCAAGTACCCAACCACCGGCGAAGCAGTCGTAGGTCTAGCAAATGTCTCAAACATCTCTTACGTAGTCCTGCCGCCTCGATCGAGCGAGGGTTTGCATAAGCCGCCACACCCTATGTCCGTCCTACATCCTCCGCTTCACTGCACTACAAGTAGGGGTTGATCAGATTGATGTAGGTTCTTCATCCTCCTCTCCGGCCTCGCGCACGTCACGCTACCTGATGGCGACGACGAGTTGTGGATTATGGAGGGTGTTAACGGGTTAATGATTGCGGCGGATGTGTTTGGGCAGGGGCATTTTACGGAGTATCCGAGTGACAAGGCTACGGTGGCGTTGTAGGTGCCGTTTGCTGAGGGAGGGGTGATGGAGCATAGGGTTGTTGGGGAGGGGGCGTGTGGTGTTGATCTTGGGGGTGGAGGAGAGGGAGGAGGTGGTGATCAGGTGGTGCTTGTGTGAAGCAGCGCTTTTCGATCGGTTGAAACGGTAGTGAATGTCTGCGGTAGTGAGACATCCCCATAACATGTCGTTGTAGCGTCGACTCCCGATCCTTGAGATGAGAGGAGAGTGATGCAAGTAAAGAAATCCTATGTCTAATCTAAGTCTAAGAAAAACAATAGCGAAAGCGAATGGTTATGCGCCCCAGATCCCTATCCGTCCTGCGGAAGCTTCAACGCTGTAACGGAACGCTATAAGTCCTTAGGCGTGAGCCTCCAACCCATCTTTCGTTCCACAAAAGTGGCACCCAGCCTCCCTGGTAGTAAATCATGTTGCGCCGAAGTCGCCGTTGCGATGCAAGTGTCTGGTGTAGATGTCGTCTGTCGATCTAGGGTGATGGTAGTCGGTCGTGTACGTGTTTGTCGATAAGATGGCTGTCGGGGACTACCTACTACGTATTAGGTACGTCTTTCGTGTTTGGGTGCGGAGATTTGCATACCTTGACTGCGTGGGCTGACCGACAGCCTCGACTCAGTTCGCGCGGCCTGACCCTTTGCCGGTTTCCGGATCGATGGGATGGTTTGGGGGCGCTTGTTCATCGGAGATCAGAAGCACTGTCGAGACCCTACGGCCACTTCCCTTGCCCGTTTCAGGGTCCTTTGGGTTTGGGTCGCAATGTCGTCCTTTGCCACTGCCAGTCTCGCCTTCTAGTGGGCCGCGCATCGATGGGATGAAGTCCATCGTGGTAGATTGGTCGTGGTACATTGTCGATGCTCAATGGAGACGAGAAGCTGCTTGGGGCTGCTTGAGAATGGGATGATCGATGGCAATGACGATGAAAGTGGAGTAGTGGTGCTGTGGTGTATAATGATAAGCAGTCAGGAGGACGACAAGTAGAAGTGAGGGCTTATATGAGTTCACCAAGGAGACTGCGGCTTTTTCGCTGATGGCGACAATACCGTCGCCCCATCATTATCGTCTCAGCCACTTGCCGGTCACTGAGAAATGTCGGATACGACTCACGACGGCGGTGCGCGGATTATGTGGTCCAGTAGCAGTGCTGATCGCATGGGAAGATGAAATAGAGTTGAGTGCACGGTCAAGAATCAACCCCACAAGGCATCTACGGTGCTGGCCAGCACCGCGCCCTGATGGTGGGTTCGGTAGCGGTGCCGGTATGGATCACCCATGGGGAACAAGCCCACGACGAATGAAGCCGAGTCCGTGTAGGTTGTAAATGAAACGTGAGCAGAAAACAACTCAAAGCCACATGGTTTGGAAAAGAATGAGGCTCAAGAGCGGCTACTCCGTCTGGACCGGTGCTTTACTGACTAGTGTTGGGCTCCAGTCATCGCCGCGCGGGTCCTTGAGATCATGTGAGCCGGGAGGGACCAGGAAAAAGCTCGTCCTTGTGACGTTCGAAGAATCTCCGTTGATAGGACAAAATACGGGAACTGCAAAGACGAACCAGCGTCGCTGAAACGAATAGAATAGGTCTGCAAATCGCGCGGTGCGGCTCCGGCACTGGTCTTTGCACCGGTTGGTTATTGTCTCCGTTGCCAGGCCTGATCCTGGTTCCCGAAGCGTAGTGCGCCATTACCAGTCCATTGACTGAGGCGTTGGAACGCCCCTGAAGACTGCCGTAGCCGCGTTAGAGTCACAGCGGTTGGTTATCGGGAAGGGCCGGCGGATCGGCGGCCTCTGTTCTGACGGCGAAATGATGGGCAAGCGGTGCACCGCCAAGCGCGAAGTGTCCATCAGACATAGATCTTGAACTCGTGATAGCAGAACTGCGCCAGTGTTGTGGCTAAGCTTCAGGCTTCGCGCCTATTCACCGTGTCGAACAAGGCATAAACAATGGAGTCAGCAGGCGATGGTGCAAAGGCATACAGAACCGACGCCCTTCTAAGATGGGTCAAGCGGCCATCTGCTGCTCAGACTTGGCGGTCCGTAAGGCAGAGATGGTTTCGATATAGGCATCGATCGGGCGGTGCACTCAACAGTGATATTGTTGAGTTTTCAGACGGACAGAGTTTGATTTTGTTACAGCAAGAGGTGTTGCGAGAGACATGTCGTTGCGAACTCACGCCCCGCAGAGTTGGAAACTGGAGATTGGCTCGAGCTTCGCCAAGCCCTTTTCGTCTCGTCTCTCGTAATTCTCATCTCTTAAATGCCACCACCACTCGACACAACATCCAATCAAAGGCGGCGGTGCCGGTGCCGCTTAATCCAGGGACGGTGTCGACGACTTCGTTGTTCCTTTCCTCCTGGAGCATGCTGCAAGGCTACGTGCGTGCAGTGCCGTTCCAACGCGTGATCATGCGCCATATCAGGAGGTCAAAGGTCATGTAAGTGGCATTCCCTACGACTTCTCAACTGTAGCCCTCTTGCTCTTGTATGTGTGCAGACGAATGGAGTGCAGGCATCGACGATTAAAGTCAGATCCCATTTCCACTGTCATCAGTGCAACATACCGTTCAGCGCCGAACGAGCTCTGAAAAAGCATCTCAAGATCAACTCGAGGCATACTTCAGTCAAGCCGTACCACTGTCCGTCGTGTGCCCTAGCTTTCCCAGAGAAACCCAGCCTGGTCCGACATCAGCGACGCCTCCACCCCTCGTTTCCGACCGCAGAGTCAACCCCAGCAATGTCATTCCGACAAAGAGGAGATTCTCGACTCTTGGAGAAACCGACGGAACATTCTCGTTTGACCACTTCGATAGTGATGATGTGGATTTCGACTTCGGAGACCTCATCGACCACTATGGAGGTAGCAATTGCTCGCTGATGGACCTGGATGCCCTCGACTCTGCACAACAATGGGAATACCTCGAACTCGTTTCCAAACCATCGGCAGAGTGCACTACGGATCATTCAGGAGACACGGCACCATTGTCGGGTTCTGCGGGTTCTGGGCCGGTGTCGAATGAAGAGGTACCCGAACTGTCGCGTAGCAACAGTCCCGAAAGTGTTCGGTCATCGGCTTCGAGCAGGCAAGCCTCGCCCAGTACTTCCTTCGTGAACTAAGCCTACCCTTCACAAAACAGAAGGCACCCAAGCAGAAAAAGATCGTCCTCAAGAAGTTCGGTAATGTCTGTGACATTTGCGGGATCGCGTATGAGCCAGACCTGGCTGAGATGCAGATACATCTGACGAAACATCTGGAGGAGTATGTACAAGGGCATCTCTGCGAGCCATGCAGCATCGGCTTTGCCAACAAGACGGATCTGGAGCATCACATTCTCTCGGTAAAAGACGGCACATGTGGTTTCGCATTTCCGCATGCCACTCCATGTACTGGACACCATCCGCCAGCATCAAGTACATGCGTCACTTCTGCACTGACCGACCACGACCGCTTCAAGTTCGGATCACTTGTACAATGCTGGGAGGGGTGCCAACTCCAGGTACGCGAGGCTAACGTTCAGGAGCTGGTCGAGCTTCGGGACAAGGCCGAAGCTGTCAGCCACTTCTCACTTCCTGAAGAATTACTCTTGCGCCGGAACTCGCTTGCCAGCTTAGTTTTCAGTCTCAAATCGTTCCGCTCGGAGCAGGAGGCCAAGGCGTGGGATGAGGAGCACGCTTTGGCGGATATCAGCAGAAGGTTAGGAACCTTGAGTGTGCGCACGCCGTTCGCTCATCTCCGGCAACGAAAGCAGAAGCTCAAAGAGCTTGAGCTTGCGAACGCTGCCTTAGGCCCTGCAGCTTCCTGTGGGGACGACACCGCAGTAGCACTCTATCTTACTCAAGGGGCAAACGTTGACGCACTCTCGAGGCAAGGAGGTAGCTCTGACCTTACTCCTCTGATGCTCGCCGCATCAGGCGGCCACCATAACGTGGCGTTTCTTTTGGTCAAACACGGCGCAGGCATCGACCTCGTGGACGCCACGGGAGAGACAGCACTTCAGAAGGCATGCATGAACGGCTCCCTGGAAATTGTCAGCACTTTGGTCAACAAGGGGCCAGCCACCAATGTTGCCAACGTTCTTGGAGAGACTGCGCTGCACGTAGCCTGCAAGTCCGGACATAAACAGATTGTTCGCACACTGATAGCAGCTGGTGCTTCTGTGCGCGCGGCAGACCACGAGAACCGGGTTCCACTGGTACTAAGCGTTCTCCACGACCGTGATGAGTTAACGCGCTTCTTGATCGAGGAGCTCGCCAGCACGAACTCCGTTGATGTGGAGGGGACCACATTACTTCACATGGCCGCGGAACATAACAGTATTCGCAGTGCTCAGGTACTGCTCGACTTCGGCGTCGACCCTAATGGCACACCAAGCACATTGTGGATGCTTCCAAGACCCTCTTCCCTCGATAGTTCCAGGTCTTCACGTCTCAGTCCGTTGGATATAGCCATGAGGGCCGGATTCAGGGAGATGGCGAGTATCCTACGAGCAGCCGGCGGCACCAGGAAGCAGCCGCAACAGGAACGCTCGAGCGTAGACCGAGAGCAGACCGCGGAGTACATCCAGGAAATGTCGGCTGTATCTAGACATTCGCCAATTGACCGCATACAGTACTTCATGAACTTCTGCATGGATTAGATCTCAGGTCTCGGGCGATGTTGTGTGCTAATAGAATGGTCGTTGAGCAGGAATACCACTTGAGCGCAGCTTCCATGGTAACTTGTGGGATGTGTACAGTACCTAGGCTTACTTCTCGTAGCGATATTGAAAAACGTAGAAACTCGCTCAATCAATGTTCATCTTCATCTTCGAGACATTAAGCTAGGCTTAAGTATTGACACGAATCGCATTACTAGTACACCTGATGTCCATATCCAAGCCCTTATAGAGCGAACACAGCAACACCAGCAGCAAACACCAATCCAACAAAGCTCGCGGTGACGGAGGACCCAGCATTCGTCGGCAATGGGGCTGACGCAGCGCTCGTTGAAGCTGGTGCGTAGGAGGTCGAGATCGGGGCGGACGACGAAACGAGAAGCGTGGACTTGGTCACGGTGCCGGTTGGGTGCGCCTTCGTGGTCGTGTTGTGCGACCAGCCAGTTGGGTGAGCGTGAGTGCCGTTGGATCCATGAGGATGTCCACCGGTTGGCGCAGCGTAGCCGGTAGACAGGATGGATGACCATCCAGACGAGATAGATGAGGTGGAGGATGACGAAGTAGCGGCAGAGGAAGCAGAGGAGCTGGAGGTGCCGTAGCTGCCTGGGCTGTAGTGGTCGTTGCTGATGCCGAATTGAGTGGTGTACTGGTATTGTCCGGTCGCATCGACGATAAGCTGAATGCCGTAGCCGGTGTCACCGCTGGATGGCTCGAGGTCGTCCTTTGGTGACCAGATGAAGCTGCCGGTGTTAGGGTAGTTCTCGATGATGGCGTATTGTGCGATCGCGTTGGTCTCCGGTCCCTTCAACAGCACGAGTGTGATGGTGCCATCGGTGGTTGGGTCCCACGTAACTTTGCCCAAATGTTAGCTCATGTCATCCCATGCGTTCCATGGCCTGGCGCAAGGCTTACTGGTGTATGGGGTTCCTGCCGGGACGACGGTGTGGAGGCCGGGGGTGTAGATGGGGTTTCCCTTGGGCTCAGCTCCCACCTGCGCGCAATCTGTGTTAGTACAGACTATCTCTGCGTGATATTCGCAAGAGACATACCGGCTTGGTGTAGGCGCTGGTGAGTGGGATGAGGCACGCGAGGCCGGCCGTGAAAAGGCTGAAGATGGAGAAGTCCGACATTGTAAACGAGTGTGTGCGATAATACGCCGGAGGATTAACGAATGGCTGAAGAAACGGGTCTTCTGGAAGGACTGTATTTTGCAGATGTGGTGGAAGGAGGAAGAATGCAGAAATGCCTGTGGAATGTACTGTACTCACACTCACCGGCGCATAGCCGGTACAATCTCCTCCACAGCGAACGGCTGCAGGGGCACCACCACGCGGAAAGACGGTCGTGAGAGGCTTGCCCTATTTTTGTCTGGCGCTGTTCTGTTCAAAGTGAGGTGGCCGTGGGAACCATACTGCTTCTGGATGAGTATAAGAGTTGAAGCATCCGTGCGCGACCTGTGCGACCAGTAGGAGGGGAGAGTTCCACTGGTTGTTTCATCCAAGATCGCAATTTCCATCCGTTAGCGGTCAGGTAAACGCTCTTCCACGATTACGGTTGAAGACTTCCTCTCGACAACACCACTTGCTTCGCGATCGTAACGACATCACAATAGCATTGCGGGAAAGATGATTTAGGAGTGGCATCGCTGGCTCGCTGTGCGCCCTCGACGGTGACCACCTCGAAAAGCGAAGCCCGTCAGATCTGGTCGCCACATTGGATTCACATTGCTGATGCTTCCATGCGACGTCGACCTCTTGCAAATGGACAATCGAATTCTGGATGAGCGAACTCGACGTGAAGAAGGAGGACCTCTACATGCAGTCCGCGAACGCGTCACTTTTTGGACCTGGAGACGCAAAGCCAGAGCCAAGAGCAAGCCTCGAGGAACTTCTATAACGATGAAATCATGACGTTGTTTGGAGCAGCACACGGAACTACTCGTATTCAGGTATCTGGATCTTTCAACCCTCTTCCATCTCTCAAAGCTCTTGCTTTGGTCCAGAGACCACCACAAGGAGGCCGAACATAAAATAACCGCCAAGGTCACGTGTACCCTTCTTGCGCCATCGTAACCTTGTACTCGCATCATGCAGATGCTGGTCAGCCTTTGCACCATCCGATACGAGATAAGAGTCTAAGTCAACATCATCCTTTTTGCATTCACACTCATTTGATTCAGATTTGTTGCGGTGTGTTATGTACAGCTGCACTTTTCCTTCGTATCGTACATGTCCATCGCAACGCCTCGCTATATCGTACATCATCATCCAAGGACGGCACTTGCAAGTCGGAGCGCAAGCGAGGGTATCATTTCATCAGGTCAGAGGCTCTTTCTTCGTCCTTCATCTTATCATAAATCATCAAATCCATCATATCAACATCGTGCGTCGAGCACGGAGAACGCAGGGTCGATGACGAGGGTCTTATCGATCGCACGTCAACAAGCCTGGAGAGCCGAGTCGTCAGCAACCATTGTATGATACGAAGGACGATCGACTTACCAACCTAGCCGAGCGAGGGAATGATGCCGGCACCAGCCAGCGCCTGGTAGTCCCATTCAGGAGCGCTCTCCGTCTTCCAGGTCCAGAAGATCCAGCCGGCAGCCTTCTCGTATGCTGTCATCTGAGCCTGGATGAACGAGCCGATGTTCTGCTTTGCTTCGGAGCTCAGTCCAGCGACAGTACCGGTGGAATATCCGTCGCAAGAGCCGATGTAGTAGGAACCCTCGTACGTCCCGTCGTAGCGAGCACCTACGCCACGGCCGTTTAACCACTTGGCGCAGTCGGTCATGGCACCTGTCCATTCGCCAGCGATAGTCCACTTGTTGCAGCTGGCCATTCCGCTACCGAATGAGCTGGCGCTGCTGAGGTGGTCATCAATGCTCATCACCAGAGCGTCAGAGTCGAAGACCTCGTCTGGTCGGTGTCAGTGAGGCGCTTGACAGTTTGCACAAGCGGACCACTTACAATGATGAGTATCGACCATTACGTTCCAGAGACCTTTACCCCAACCATTCCAATAGCTGGGACCTTGGAAGGCGTCGTGGATCGTCATCGCAACAGAAGTATCTTTCAGGTCACCCCAGCCGTCATAGTAAAACTGCTCAACGGTGTCCATGTCTAGCTCCGGACCCATGGGCTCGTTCAACAGCTCAATCGACGCGACTGCTGGATTCGAGGCGTGGTCCTGCTTAATCTTCTTGAGTGCCTTGTGGGTTTGGGAGATCGTGTTGCCTTGGGTCCACTGAATGGGACCCTTTTTACCCGAGTTGTCGAAACCGTTCTGGCTGCCTGGCGCGCCATGGAGATCGATCATGACCTTGATGCCGTTCTCGCCAGCCCAGCCGATGGCCTTGCCGAGCCACTCGTACGCGCCTTGAACGTAAGGATCACCCTCAACAGGAGCAACCGACCAATATCCGATTGGGATGCGCACCCAATTGAGTCCCAGAGAGGCCATTTCGCTAAAGTCGCCAGCTGTGATCCAGCTGCTCCAGTGCTTCTGCATCCGCTGCTCCATTTCTGCTTTGCCGAGGGTGGCACTCATCGAGTATTCTAGAATGCTGTCAGAAGCAAGCTTGAGGCAGCATCGCGTTTAACTCACCGTCCAAGACACTCTCCGGAGTCGCCTCGAAGATTGATGGTGTAATCCAAGGCTCGAGAACGAACCATCCACCAAGGTTGACTCCGCGGATCTTTTCCTGGCCAAAACCGAACTTCGTGTTGCCGTCGCGCTTGAACGGAGTCATCGCCGCCGGCGGAGCTGCATAGCTTAAAGAAGGGAGCAGCGCTGCTGCCGTCAACGCGAGCGCGGAGAATTTGGTAAAAGCCATGGTGGGTGCAATTGTTATCGAGCTGGGAGATGTGCTATTTGACAACAGTATGCCATGCACGGACGACAAGGCGAGGCGGGACGACGAATTCTTCAAGGCTGGTAGGAAGAAGGTTGACTTTTCCTCACGACAACCCGGCACTCCATCTTCTTATACTGGCACACCGATGCGAGCGTCCTTCATCGTGCCCGACGATCATGACGATCCTCCGCAACTAAAGTCGACTATAACAAACGCATCCCGACGCAGCAACCGCCGAAAGTCACAGCTTGAGTGGCACGGTCGTCATTTTCCCGTTCAGCAGAGGTAACCCCACCACGGTATGAAGCATTCTGTGGTGCAAAGCACGAGTTGCTCGGCTTAGTAGTGCTGCCCTGCGTCCAGATCGTCACATCGCGGGACCAAAGGACTGAATCATGCGTGCAACGACGTAGGCCAGCAGCGACGAGAGCTTTAGGCGCGACTTCCTAGAGGAGAAAGAGTGCCGGAATGACGGCTTTAGCTCGTGCAAGCACTCCCTCTAATTGACAGTATGGCGCAACCCAAGACTCGGCGGAGCGGTGCGGAGGGCTTGGAGGCGTCCATGCCCTGCGTCGAATCTCCCGGGTGTGGCTGGGAGTCCGACGAAGGGCTTGGGTGGCCCGTGAGGCCAACGGCCAACCCAACAACACCACGCCGCACCTGTGGTTTTCGCTGTGGCACCCTCGACGCCCGAGTTCGGTTTGTTTACTATCGTCATGGATCAGCAACACTAAAGACAGCTCACACCGTTTCGACACGCTACGAACACGTCCGACCCGCCGGGTAAAGACGAAGTCCAAGAAACACAGCTCCGACCCAATGAGAAAAACGTGCCCTCGTCACATGGCCAAGCTACGGGACGCAGCGGGCGCTAGCTTTGTTAGGTAGAACTAGGCAAGGGGGAGGGCCACCTCAAGAAACACCACTGTACCGAGGTACAGGATCCCGGGATGGTGCGCTTGGGTTGTCATAGCTTGAACACCGCATGACTCTTTCTCGTGGGGCTGACAGACCTCGTGTGCTGTATCAAGAACAACATGACCAGTCCGCTGATGTTACGTCACGGTATGCTCTCAGCACAGCTTGACGATACTCTGCGGAAGCCATTTCAAGCTGACTTCGAGCTTTCCAAAAACCCCGCAAAACGAAAAAGCTAACCCCAGCCTTCGGATCGACAGATCTACGACTAAGGACCTACGCGATCTTTCCCGACGAATCGGAGACCCTGAAGCTCTTGTCGTGAAGAGGGATCGCCTTAGTCACACTTCTATATGTCGTCAGTGCTTTGGGTCACACGACTGACAAAAGATCCGGGAATGATGAGCCGGTTGTTTGCTCGGGATGTGGCCGCTCAAATAGCGAACATGACCTGCACACTTTGCACTTCGCCAAGTTGTCGGCTCATTGAGAACGGCCTGACGATGCACGATTGCAACCTACAACAGGAAATGCCCGCCGGTAATGGGTTTGTTGATTATCTCGCTGACCGGCAACTTTCTCGCACTGCACCTCGCCCATGATTCGATCAACTACCACCGAAGTACTTGGTGAAGTAGCTCTTCGCATGGCCATAAACAAACTGGAACGGCATACCGCCACCTACAGTCCGAATCAACATATGTTCGAACTGCGAAAGGCATCGGTATCTACTGACTTAGCGGGCTCTTCGTCGGATCCCACGCAGATGGCGAGTACTGTTTTGTGTTGAGACTCTCCATATCATCCTTGCTCAGCTCGAAGTCGTAGATCTCTTTGTTCTCTTCGATTCGTTTGGGGGTGACGCTTTTCGGAAGAATGACGAATTGCTTCTGAAGACCCCATCGCAGGAGAATCTGAGCAGGAGTCTTGTTGTACTTCTTTGACAGTGGCGCCAACAAGGGGTCTTCCATGCGTTGCGAACGGACGAGTGGTGAGTAGGCTTCGAGCACGACACCACGCTTCTCACACCATTCAACGATGTCGGGTCGTGCAAGCCATGGATGCAGTTCAACCTGATTGACTGATAATACTCCTGCTTTTTCTTTCGGTTGTTGCTGTTTAATATGTTAGTGAAAAAGTCATTGACCATACTCGTGAGTTATATGATGTGCCTTCTGCCATTGTTCGAGCTCATCCAGATGGTGCACTGTTCTTGCGATTAGCACACGATTAACCTAGACATATGTTGCAGAGTTGCTCACCACCGTAATTGCTGACACCAATACTCCTCACCTTTCCCTCCTCAACCTTCTCGACCAAAGCTTGCCATGCTCCGAGACGGCCTTCTTTGCCACCGTACGGCGCGTGGAGAAGGTACAAATCGATGTAATTGAGACTACACTCACCGATTAGCATCTGACGTTATGTGTCAAGAGTCTCACATACCCTGTCTTCTTCAAGCTCTCGTCAACGCACTTCTTCGCGCCATCGTAGTTGACATCCTTTGGAGGAACCTTCGAGGTGAAGAACAATTGTTCTCGAGGTACGCCGGATCGCAACATGCCCTTGGCCGATGGCTCTTCGTTTCGATAGACGGTAGCTGAGTCGACATGCCTGTAGCCGGATTTGATGGCGTGATCTGTGACATCTTCCGCGACGTCCGATGGTCTGATCACTGTCAATCTTGTGAAGAGATGGGGGAAGGAGGCATACATACGTTTGGTATACACCTACACATCAGATTAGCACAATCTTCGAACAGATATATGTTTCTCGGCTTACCATAGCCTAGAATGGGGATCTCATAGCCGGAGTTCAGCTTAAGCTTCGAGTTGATGTCCAGTTTCGCCATGGCGGTTGTTGATGCCGTGAACGATCGATTCTGCTGTTCGAGGATGCGCCGTCCAAGAAGCGTTTGATGGGAACTGAAGGCTCTTTTTATCAAGGTAGTGGTCATCGGCAGATATGGAAGAAGGAGGATGATAACGAAAGGTGATCATTGTGATTGGAAATGTACTACAGGCAGGTAATCTTGCGTCATCGTCGTTATTCACCCAACCCTAACCCTTAGCGGAGTTCCGACACTTGGATACTTGGATCCCATTGACATGTGATGATCTTCGATCTTGTAGTTGACGACATGATTATAAGGAAACAGCCCTAGACCTGTGATTTTGGTACAAGACACAAGATGAGGCTCATCAAGCAGAATATCGAGCACAAAGATGGCTCTGGCACCGCGACGCTCTTGCCCGAGGAGCCTGAAGATATGGTGAGCATGTCCAGGATTTGAGTCGACCCCTTCTTGGACTGACAGAAACGACAGTGGCATGCGTACAACCTTATTCGACCGAACGATCTGCTTCGCGCCTCTGCCATGCGGAAGATCATTACAGAATCTGGTGCTGGGAGCAGATCCGTGGAAAGGGTCCACACGACCTTGACGATCCGAGTCACCAAGCTCGATTTCGATCCTCAAGCATCACAGCTGCATGTTTCGGGACGAGTAGCGGAGGAGAACAAGCACGTCAAGCTGGGTGGCTACCATACTCTTGACCTCGAGCTTCAGCGGAACTTCACGCTCGAGAAGAATGAAGGGTGGGATAGCGTAGCCATAGATACCCTCAAGGAGGCAGTCAGTCAAGATGCAAAAGCACAACTCTGGGCCATCGTCATGCAGGAGGGACTGGCGAACATATGCCTGATCACCGAACATCAGACTATCTTACGGCAACGAGTCGAGGTCAGCTTGCCAAAGAAGCGTGCAGGCTCTACGGATCACGACAAGGCGCTGCAGAAGTTCTTCCAGACAACATTCGACTCGGTACTACGGCAGATTGATCTCGCTAACCCCAAACCTCTACTACTGGCCAGTCCGGGGTTCACGGCGAGCAGCTTTCAGCAGTTCATCAAGACGCAGGCAGCCACTGGAGCCAACAAGCAACTACAACAATTCTTGCCAAAGATCATCGTCGCTCATTCGGCCTCAGCTCATTTGCACAGCCTCAGCGAGGTTCTGAGCAGTCAAGCCGTGACGAGCAAGTTGAGCGATACGAAGTTCGCACGAGAGACTCAACTTATGGAACGCTTCTTCGAACTCATGCGGAACGACGATGCTAGAGCATGGTATGGCCCGAAGGAGTGCGAGGCTGCGGTAGAACGGGGCGCCGTTGGCAAGGGAGGTGGTGTCTTGCTGATCTCGAATGCATTGTTCCGAAGTCAGAACATCGCTACGAGGCAAAGATGGGTCAAGCTGGTGGATGAAGTCAAGGAGCAGGGTGGAGAGGTCAGAGTTCTGAGCAGTATGCATGAGAGTGGGAAACGTTTGGAAGGTCTGGGTGGCATCGCGGCAATATTGACGTTCCCGATCGAAGACCTCAACGATGGGGACGATGAAGGGGGCATCGAAGACGATGTGTTCGCTAATGGCGACGGCGATGACCATGTGAATGGGTTTGAAGGTAGACGAGAGCATTACGAAGATATCGAAATATGACTGTCTATCACGTGCAATCGGTTGGCTGGGTCTGCCGGTTCGTCGTTCGGTCTTCCGAGCCCGATCGAGATGCTCTTTCCGCACTTCATGTGAAGTCGAACCGCTGTCAGGTCTTGCCTTTGAAAAAAATGCTCATACCGTCACCTCGAATACTACAAAGAACACTTCTCAGGTCAAGCCAATTCACTCCAAGAATCGTTTCAATTGCCCACCTGCACAAAACCAACCTACGTTATCGCACAATGACGGAACTCAAGACATTCAACACCAAAAAGGCCACCCAAGGTGAGCATTGGTGTGCAAATCCTTGACGAAGCCACCGCTAACTTCGACAACAGCTATTGGGCCCTACGTGAGTTGCTGTGGACGGCTGAGGCTCCCCGCTGAACAATCATTGTGACTGATGCTGCTTCCAGTCCCAAGCCGTGATCGCAGGCCCACACATCTTCGTCTCCGGCCAGCTTCCTGCCGACGCCGAGGGCAACATCGTCCAGGGCAGCATCGCCGAACAAACGACAGCGTGCTGCGAGAACCTGAAGAACATCCTCGCTGAAGCCGGAAGTGATATCACCCGCGTCGTAAAGGCAAGTCTCAACTGCACAGCGCTTAGGCGCCCTACCTGTGGCACAGGGCGTTGTACCGCCTCCTTCGTACCGCACTCATGGCCTTGTGCCACACGAGAGCACTACCTTATTTCTCGGAATAGATATGCTGGTATGGGGCTTGAGCTGACCTCACTCGCTAGGTGACTGCGTTCCTGACCACGATGGACAACTTCGCCGAGATGAACGGTGTGTACGAGAAGTACTTCACGCACAAGCCTTCTCGGTCTTGCGTGGCGGTTCATCAGCTGCCCAAGGGCGTGCCGGTTGAGATCGAGTGCATTGCGCTGTCGGGAAAGGAATGAGGAGTGGTGATGAAGATGCAGTGTTGCGGCTCAAGCTGTAAATGCTTTGTTGGTTCTTCGTGAGTCTAGACTCGGCATCGTTGTGCCTCTGCTCTATGCGGATGTATGTACAAGGTTTGCAGAGCCGCTAAATGCCACAAATGCTATGCCGCCCAGTTCAGCAGGCTCGCGCCTTTCGTTCCCTTCCCCCGATATTGTCAATGCAATGCAATATGGTACAATTCGCTTCGCAACCCGCTGTATCCCAGATATCGAAACCACATAGCGAGCGTGGATGGGTATCATCATGCAAATCTCAATCGGCCGTAAAAGAATCGTTCGTAGTGTCGTAAAAGTCGAACCTCCTATGCGCAACCATATAGTCATTGCATGGTAGGCATAAATGTGAAGTGTGTCGCGCCCTCAATCGGGCTCGAATATTGTGTATGAGTGGGCATCATGTTGACGTTCGAGGCCATGGAGGCTGCGTTGGTCTCGACATCCTGCCATTTGCGTGCGCAATGGCGGGCTGGCCACCGTTCGTTGATGCCGTGGTCGAGCATCTATGTAGTTGTCAGCACTTGGTTTTGGTGAACGAGAGAAGTATGGCTTACCCTCTGCGCAATAATCTCCCACTTATACTTCTCCCAGTACTCATGCGCCTGCTTCAGCGCCTTGACATCCTCATCCTGCCAGATCCGAAACTTCTCGCGCAGACGCTTGTAGCGCATCTGCAACGCCGCGACCTGGAAGTTCTTCCCTTTGTCGGTCTGGAAGCGGTTGGCGATGTCCTTCCAAGGCAGGCTCTCGTCTTCCTTCAATTGAACCAGGAACCGATCATCCTCGCTCAGATCTGCTGATGCGACGGAAGAGGTCCGCTTCCGCTTCTTCGAGGAAGACAGAGTGCCTTCTTGCTGCTGCTCATCTTCGTCGCGCTTGCGCTTTTGCGCTGCTACTTGCTCTGGGTTTGGCGCGAGAGTTGGGAAAGGTCGTTTGGGGATCGGTTGTCGGATCTCTGGTGTGTTTGAGTTTGCGTATTGCTCCTCTCCGTACGTCTGGAAAACACCCGGTGGGAAAGTAGAAGTCACAGGAGGAGTCGGGTGGCCTGCGACACTCGAGTAAATGCCCAGCCCACCAGCTGGAGGCCATGACAAATGCTCTGCTCCTGGTCCGAAGGTGCTAGGACTGCTCCTCGGCCTCGATAGATCCTTTGTGGAATACAGCGTCTGAGGAAGTTGATAGCTCGGAGGGTGCATCGTGTACTGCTGCACCGAAATGTCCGGTATCGACGACCGGGCATAGTGAGGCCATTGCTGGCTTTCAACAGTGGTGGTCGGAAAAGGCGTCATGTACGGCTCATTGTACGCGTACTGCCAGTCGTTAGCGATGGCTGCGTACGAGTCCAGTACACGACTGTCGTTGTTGGTCTCGGAGGGCGACGTGGTACATACTGTGCTTGGTGTGTACCAGTCCGAAGTAACAAGGCCAGAAACATCGGCCATCGATCCGGTATTGACGGTCCCCACAAGGTTCGGGAAAGCTTCACCGGCTGACATGGCTGTCGTAAGGAGTGTACACGGTGACGAGGAAACACCTCAAACAGGCAACGGTCCGGAAGGCGTTGGCTTAGGTGTTGTAGATCGCTGTTGTTGCTGACCCGTGGAAAGCCTGGGGCGGCTGGTAATCTCCCTGATGAGAGCGGCATGTTGGTCCCTATGTAGGATGAGCATCACTGGGCTTAGGCGTGGTTTCCACGATAGACCGTTAGGCAAGATGCAGGCACGGGCCCATAGAGGCTTAGGTGCATCGGTAGGCTTATTTTGAGACGCGGTAGTTCGATCTGAGAGCCGCACCGTGCCGGGATAACGCGCCGCCAGGAACATTAACATCGTCCTCACTGTACCGCAGGCAGCAATTTGTGGTCGAGCGCTTGGGGCGTCGATTTGGCAACTCCTGCTGCACCAGCCTGCACGAGTGAGGTGTAGGATGGTTAAGCTTCAGCCCGTGGTTATTCATGGTAAATTAAACGCTCGGAGCTACGCTGTGGCCAATTGGAATCTCCAGAATCCCGCTTTTACTGTAAATTAGTATCTAATTGTGCCTTGCATGAACCGTTACTGCACCCCGCCCTTGGGACGGGATTTCGCACGAACGATGCTCGTTCTTCCTGCCCTCGCTGGCGATGTTCCCTATACGTTGACGGCCAAGGCGAGGTGTTCCTTCTCGACGATACTGCGGCTCTGCAGTTGACAGTAGATCTGCTGCGCCCGGTGTCAATACTTCTGCTGCTGGGGAGTGGCACGAAGTGGCTCCTCGCACGGTGGTATATCAGCTACCACGCCTGCAATCTCTCCTCGACTGGCCATCGCTGCTCGTAAAATGAAAGACGCTCAGGCACTGCCTTCTCCCAGAGCCTGAATGCGGCAGGTCGGCCATGACGTCCGTTGTGCTGCGGAAAATTTAGCAGGCGATCTGAAACCAGCCAGATGGATGTCGAAAGAGCAGCGCATGGGCCAGATTCTATTTTCGTCCATCTGCATAATATAAGCTAATAGTCCTCGATATAGCGACTTCTAAGCAGAGAATGACAGCTAAGTATGCTTTCTCGGGCAATTCCTTGGACGTTTCAACTCTGGCTAGCTGCAGGAACGTGGAGATCGTCGCCCATGTGGCTTTCCGAATATAGTACCATAATTAGACGTCTCGAAACATCCTGGGGAAGATTGTTCTTGCCTTCTAGGAAGTAGCTTTTGAGGTCTGCTTCAAGCACTAGTTCCTGACGTCGCCGACAGTGCCTCCGTACGTACGACCGGTGGAGGCGGGAGATAAGTCGGCGACAGCGGCGCCGCGACCGATACACGTCGATGTCCTTCGCCTTGGCGTCGTATGGTTGACCATTCGACATCGATCAATAGTCTCTGCAACTCTGACCTCATCATCATATTACTGTGTCGCGGATGATGTCCTGGAACGAAGGCCTCTACGCGTCCGCCGGAGGCTTTGTCGCTCCTCTTGCAACTACCAGTGATGTGTGTTTGAGGCAGTTCTTCGTAAGACATAACTGACCGAAAGCAGCTCCGAGATGCCACCGGCAGTATCCTAACACGAGGTGAACGCATACGAGCCGCGCGATGGTGTACTGCACTTGCATCGGACCGAAAGCAGGTCGTTGCTTACAAGTTTGTTCGATCAAGTCCAAGATGCCACCGACGGCGAGATACACTTCGAACGGGCCACCGATGAAAAAGCTCGCGCCAGATGGAAGTAAGCAGTAATTCATTAACATTAATCAGTGCTCCCCTACGAGAACAACTTCTTCTCCACGCCAACCATGCCATGCACATTCCCCTCCGCCTGCGCACTCGCCGTCCGGAACTCGAACCTAACCTTCCCACTCCTCACACCCTTCTGCAGCTCCCTCAGACTCTGCACACCAATATCCTGCAAACTGTGCTGGATGCCAGCCATCAGGTAAGGCAAAAATTTGGTAATGCTGCCTCGATCGAGCACGCTACCACTGACACCCTGGGCGACGAGGAGCTTGTCGCCTTCGGAGAAATAGCGCGCCGTACCTGCGTTCTTAGCAGTGTTGGCGGCCTTGTTGGCGGCGGAGTTCGATGCAGGGCCGGCTGCCTTTTTATCCTCCATGGCATCGATGGAGCCCATGCCTCGGTATGTTTTCCGCAGCTGGCCGTCAGGCCCTACGACGTATGCGCCGGGAGATTCCGTTGTGGCGGCGAGTAGGCCACCCATCATAATTGTGCTTGCACCGAGTGAAAGTGCTTTGACGATGTGGCCGACGTTCTGGATGCCTCCGTCTGCGATGCAAGGGACGCCGAACTTGGCTGCAAACTCAGTCACACGGTAGACAGATGTCGCCTGAGGCCGTCCGACAGCCATCACTTCTTGTGTGATGCATGCAGAGCCAGCACCCATGCCGATTCGGAGTCCGTCGACGCCGGCAGCAATGAGAGAGGCGGCTTGGTCGCGTGTTACCACGTTGCCGCCAATGACCTGCAGCTGTGGGTAGGTCTTCTTTATCCACTGGATCATCTCGATTTGGTACATAGAGTTTCCTTGACTGCTATCGAGGATGACGATGTCGAGGCCTGCCTCCACCAGAGCGCTAAGGCGCTCCTTGTCGGCCTCTCGGGTTCCAATCGCGGCCGCGGACAGAAGTTGCTTCGTGCCAGGCACCTTCGATGCTAGTGGGTAGTGCAGATTCTTCATCAGATCGCTTCGGCTGAGGATGGAGACAAGATTGCCCTGTGCGTCTACGATCGGCAGCTTGCCCTTCTTCGATCGGCTCAGGATGTCGTTGGCCTCGCTGAGACTGATACCCTCTCGTGCCGTGACGAGGTCAGTGCTCATGACTTCCGTGACGGGCGAAGATGCGTCGTGGTGGAACTGCGTGTCTCGAGGTGTCACGATACCGATGAGCTTACTCCGAAGAGTACCGTTCTCTGCACAACTTTATTAGCATCGGCAGATAAGGTGGTATCATAAAGTATCTCGCATCAGGAAGTAGGTCAGAGAGGACATCTCCACATCGCCGCCGGTTCGTTGACCAACGGCTAACGGTGGAACGAAAGTTATATGGTTGTAGTGTTCATCAGGAGAGCAAACAGGAAGAAGATGAGGACACATACCTGTCACTGGGAAGCCGCCGAAACCCCACCGCTCTTTCAATGCCCTGGCTTCTGCAACAGTCGTACTCGGTGAAATGACAATTGGGTCCAGTATGAAGCCGTTCTCGAATCTCTTGACCTTCATGATCATCTCCGCCTGCTCCTCGATGCTGCAGTTGTGATGCACCACCCCCACACCGCCCAGAAGCGCCATGTGGATAGCCATATTGGACTCGGTGACTGTGTCCATGGGCGATGAGGTGAAGGGAGTCTTGAGCGTGATGTTGCGGGTCAGCTTGGAGGTAAGATCCACTGTGCTGGCGGGGAAGCCGATGTAGCCGGGTAGTAAGAGGAAGTCATTGTATGTCAGACCGCCAATTTGGGTGTTGTCCATGAGCTGATCGATGGAGATGCCATCGCGGGTTTTGTAGCTTTTGAGATGAGTGAGCGCCTTCGAGATGTCTTCGTATGTCTCCTCGTTCTGGTCTTCATGCACTCCGTTGCTCATGGTCGATTTCGTGTCGTTGATGGCAGCACTGTCGGACTGCGTGGGCTTAACGACTTCGTGGTCGCCGTTGGAAATCATGGAGTCCATGGTGAATGTACGTTCCGCTGTGATCTGGCGAAGGTGATGTTAGTGCTGGAAGATCTTTGTCGGCGTGCAGACCGAGTACTTACCCCAAGAGAGAAGAGGAGGAAGTCAAGCAGAACTTTTCTCGAACAACACGAAAGCGGCGCGCTGCGCCAAGAGTGCGGAGGAAAATTATTCCACACCGGATGACTGACGCTAGTCCATGTACCGTAACACAGCACATGCACGGGATGCACTTACAATGATTTTCTGGATCTCACTGATAGCTACCACCGGCTACTGCATGTAGTCAGAACAAGGGGCACAGCAGCAGCACCAGACTCGCTCAGCTTTAGGAGAAAGTTGCTTCATTGGCGAAGACATGTTTCCTCGCAGCGACAAGACAAGACGGCCATGATGATACTTGGTCGCAGGTAGCCTTCAACGAATACCGGTTTGTCGAGCGCTTCCGACAAAACAACGAATCGATGCTCAAGATCTCGTCAACATCAACTTCACCAAGCACGCCACCCCATCACAACTTCGCCATCTCAAAAGCCCACTTCCTTCTCTCCCCATCCCCCTCCGGAATCTCCAACTCCCTCAACACCCCGGTCCCCAAATCATACACCACCCCATGCACCGTCAGCCTCCTCTCCCTAACCGCCGCAATAACATCAGGGTTCTGTCTCAGCACCTCAACCCCTTGCATCACATTCAACTCCGAGAACCTCTTCCACCTCTCCTCCCACCCCAACCCCTCCAACTCCTCCGCATGCTTCAGCCTCAACTGCCGCAAGGGCATCAACCACGTGTCGATCTTCCCCACCCGCTCGTTCCCAAGCGCGGCTCTGCAGCCTCCGCAGCCTGTGTGCCCGCAGAGGACTATGTGCTTGACTTTGAGGGCGTTGACGGCGTACTCGATCACAGAGGTGGCGGACAAGTCGGTCGCGGTGATGACATTGGCGATGTTGCGGTGCGTGAAGCAGGTTCCTGGCTTCGCGCCTAAGATTGTGGTTTCGGGCTGGCGGGAGTCGCAGCAGCCGAACCAGAGGATGGGTGGGGCTTGCCAGGTTGGAAATTTGGAGAGGAGATCGCTGTCTGTTTCTGCGAAGGAGGCGGCCCAGCGTTTGTTTGCTTCGAGGAAGGGGGCGATGGGGCTTTTGGGGTCTGGGGATGTGAGAATTCAAAATCGGACTGTGGGCAAGAGAACTTACCCTGAGGAGCCATTACTATGTTCTGCGAGGCCGTAGCACGTAGGAAATTGAAACAGGAAATGAACGATGATACTGTACCGGGCCTTACCTCTCTTTTATGCTATCGTCCTATCCTATACTTTGGAGTTCGCCGAAGTGGAAAGAGGCTATCGGATTGCGCCATTGTGAAAACATGTATAACATCGTCATCGTGAAGATGGGATCAGCGGCGGGAGCTCTCGACGCGAGTATCGTGCTGCACTCCGGGAGAGTTGGGAGGTGATGGTTCCGAGTAGCCTCGTCGGGACATGGCAGTGAATGTTCTCTAGCAGACATTCCGTTTTTGTTCATGGTGGAGGTTTGTCGGGGGAAGCTTGAATGTGGTAGAAGGGAATCCCTTGTGTGTCTTGTGCGACCGTACATGAGCTAGCGCTTGTCTGTTGAGGCCAATGGCAGAGCTTAGATTTTTAGATTTTGCAGGAAGTCAAGCGAGCAAGCGCGGCAAGATACGCGGGAAAGAGCGACTAGCGGGAGAGCTTAATGGGGCTCTTTGTTGACACGGCAAAAACAGACTCCACCAGCTGTGCGACAAGGCGGACTGACAGAGACCGCGTCTCTTCTCGGCGATTTCCTTGTAATCAGTGTATTGGAAGCTACGAGATGTGCTCATTTTGAACATACAGCGTGCTGGAGAAGATGCATGGAAATTGCGCGAGGGCGACGGTTCCTTCCAGCTAGCAACGACTCCCATCGAATATCAGACGAAGACGCGCCTACCAGGCCTCGACAGCTTTAAAGCTCTTAGAGAGTAAGAGCCGCGACAATGCCTTCCCATCCGACGTTCACGTCGCCCTCGCCGCCACACAATCGGCTGCGAGACCACAGCCCGACCAAGTCTTCACCTTTGCGGCATACCGTCTCTACGCGCTCCAACAACAGCGACACCGACCACTCATCAATACCAAGCCGGCAAGGTACTGTCAGCAGTAATGCGAGCTCGGGGTACAGCAATGCCAGCTACAGCGGCTATGACTCGGCCAGCGATCCATTTGTGAGCCGGAGCTCGAACCCGCGAGCAACAGCAGGCGCGAAGCGCGATCGGTCCGAGTCGCCGGTCAAGAAGAACGCAGTATTCGCCAAGTGGGAGCAGCGAGAGCAGGAAGTGGAGCAGACTCAGCAATCGTCTACACCAAGCTGGCATAGAAGATCTCAGACAATGGATGTCAGCCCCAAGAAGATCCGAGACGAGGACTGGAGGTCGGGCATAGGACGGAGTGAAAGCCGCGCTGCGCTGCAACCAGTCGCTAGGAACGTGCTGCCAGATGCGGTGTCTGTGGACCAGCTTTCTGTTATCCCGCCATCTTCCATGGACATGCCACCTCCGCCTTCGCCGAGCAGGAAAGAGAACACCAACTACACCCGGTATCATGGCTCAAACGAGGACGACGATTTCCTACAGACACCAAAGAGGTCCCCTGGGCAGCACCGAAGAGGACAGAGTGTCGATTCGTTCGTAGCTCACTCGCCGGAACAGACGCCAACCGCGCCCTCACCAACCTCCATGAGCAGAAACAGCTTGGCCACACTCTCACGGTCAGACTCTATGCGCGCCAGTACCAGACCATCACGGCAGACCGGACATGTTCGCTTTGGCTCTACAGAAGATACCACGCCCGTGCCGCATCTCGACGGCGAAGATATTGCTAAGCTGCAAAAGTCTTCCACTCCGCAATTCCAGCACCTCGGTAAGATGGCTTCGGAGGAAGATGGTGAAGACTTTGGTATTCATTCGAAAGAGGAACAAGTCGTTGGTATGGCTGGGAGAAGGAAGCTACAACGATCCGGCTCTGTACGGCCAAATACCAAATCAGGATCCAGTTTTGCCAGTCAGTACGCCAGCACACGATGGATGGACACGCAACGCAAGCATCTTGCAGCCTACGAATATCTCTGTCACATTGGCGAGGCGCGTGCCTGGATTGAGGACGTTCTAGATCCCATCGAGTTGCCCCCTATTGTCCAGCTTGAGGAGGCGTTACGGGATGGAGTCACCCTGGCTGAAGTCGTTGTTCGACTCGGCCCGCAGCTGCCATACGATCAACAACGCGCGCTTGGTTCTCAGAAGGTATTCCGCTCTCCACGACTCCAATTCAGGCACTCCGACAACATCGCATTATTCTTTCGCTTCCTCGCTCAGATCGAACTGCCAGAGCTCTTCCGCTTCGAACTCGTCGACTTGTACGAGAAGAAGAACATCCCCAAAGTCATCTACTGCATCCATGCACTGTCCTGGCTGCTATTCCGGAAAGGTGTGGTGGAATTCCGGATCGGCAATCTGGTCGGCCAACTGCATTTCGAGGAGCACGAGTTGGAGGCGACGCAGAAGGGCATCGACAGGAGTGGTGTCCAGATGCCGAACTTTGGTGGCATGAGGGAAGCGATGCAGGTTGAGCCGGAACCTGAGCCAGAACCAGAACCCACGCCGGAAGAGCTTCTGGCGAAGCACGAGGATGTGATTGTGGATCTGCAAGCCCAGGCACGGAGCGCGATGGTGCGGATGAGACTGGGCGCTGTGATGCAGGATCTCTGGGACGCGGAGCATAGCATCGCCGAATTCCAGGCGATTGCTCGAGGAGGCTTTGCGCGCGAGATCTTTGCTTTCCGACATGGAATGGACCACTCAACACGGCAGTTCCAGGCGGCTGCGAAGGCATTCTTGATGAGAATACGACTGCACAGGAAGGAGCGATCTTGGCGGAGGAACGAGGCGAAGGTGGCGAAGGTGCAGAATCTTTGGCGAGGACGGCAGGAACGGGCTGAGACGAGGCAGATCAAGACGGAATTGCAGGAGCATCATCATGGTGTGAGGGATCTGCAGGCGGCGCTACGAGGTGCGCTTGGGAGGTGGAGGGCTGGTGATGTGTGGCATGAGACGAGGGAGGCGGGTGGTGATGTTGAGGCTTTGCAGGCTGCGATTAGAGGCATGCTGGTGCGAAGGAGTATGAAGAACCAGCAGGCGGATGCGAAGCGAGCAGGGGCACAAGTCGTCCAGCTACAAGCCGCAGCGCGAGCTTTGATTCAGCGACGGCAACGAAAGGCGGAGCACGGCAAATTCGAATTTCACCATGGAGCGGTAACAGATGTGCAGAGTGCTGCGAGAGGTCTGCTTGCGCGCCTACAAAACGCCAGAACGAAGGGCGCGCTGCAAGGCCGCGAGACCAGCATCACCAAGTTGCAGGCTGCCCTGAAAGGACAACAGGTGCGAAGAGAGAACGCCGAACTACGGCAAAGACTACAGCAGCAAGATGAGAAAGTTCTCGCCCTCCAATCACTCGCACGCGCCATGCTACAGAGACGAAGCATCGGGACCAAGTTGGCTTCTCTGGAGGAGCAGGAACAGAGCATCACGGCACTCCAGTCTCTGGCTAGGGCGTACGTTGAGCGCCAGCGCATCTTCGAAAGACTCGTTGCCATGGAAAAAGAGGATGAGTCGATCTCACAGCTGCAAGCCTTCGCGCGTGCAATGCTGTTACGAAGCTCCATCGGCCGCCTGCTCTCCGAATTGGAAGACCACGAAGCCGGCATTGTAGAGCTCCAGGCTGCTTGTCGAGCCTTCACCGTTCGAAAGCACTTCGCGCAGAAGCAGAAGCATTACCGCGAGAACATGCAGAAGGTCATCAAGCTGCAGTCTTTTGTTCGTGCGAAGCAGCAGGGTGAGAGCTACAAGTCTCTTGTCAATGGCAAGAACCCGCCTCTTCCAGTTGTGAGACGACATCTACATCTCCTCACAGACTCGACTCTGGAGTTTGAAGGCGAGCTAGAGGCCGAGAGACTTCGCCGACAGGTCATCGAGAGTGTAAGGCGCAACGAGCTGGTCGAAGGCTACGTGGAGGGTCTGGACGTCAAGATCGCGCTACTGGTCAAGAACAAAATCACCCTCGACGAAGTCGTAAAGCACCAGAAGCACTTCGGCGGCTCTGCCTCGCAACTGCTGAGGAACGGAAGCTCGCTCTCTACTTCGCACAACGGCGGTATAGATCTCAAGGCACTCAACAAGAATTCAAGGAAGAAGCTTACGGGCTACGAGGAGCTCTTCTTCATGCTGCAGACGCAGCCCCAGTATCTCGCTCGTCTCTTCCAGCAGCTGTCTGGTCGTGGTCTGGCGGAGAAGGATGGGAAGAATCTTGAGCGCCTCGCGCTGACCGTATTCGGCTATGCGCAGAAGCAGAGGGAGGAGTTCTTCTTGATCAAGCTTTTGGCGACGAGCTCACGGCAGACTATTGCACAAGCGCAGAGCTTGGAGGACTATCAGAGGCTGCAGAATGGTGGGTTTGCTCAGCGACTACTGCTCAACTACGTCCGTGGGCCACGCGATCGAGCGTACCTCAAGACTCTGCTCGGTAATATGGTTCGGGAGGGTATTTGTGCGAAACAACACCTGGACTTGGAGAGCGACCCACTGCAGATCTACCGCGCCATCTTGAACAACGAGGAACTGTCGACTGGCCGAGCTTCGTCGCGACCAAGAGAGATGCCAAGGGAGGTTGTGATTAAGGAGACGGATGTCAGGCATAAGTACATCGAACACTTGTCTGCTCTACGGGACCTGGGTGATGGTTTCTTCCTCTCGCTGGAAGAGACGCTCCATCGTATGCCGTACGCCATGCGCTTCATGGCCGTGGAGCAGCATCGTGCGCTTTGCGAGCAGTTCCCGCACGAGGATCCAGCACACTTGGCCACACTGGTTGGATCGTGGCTTTGGAAGTCGTACCTCCTGCCTGCTCTACGAGAGCCGGAGATGTGGGGAGTCATCGATCGCGGACTAAGTCCTGCTCACAAGCGGAATCTTGGGCACGTTGTCACTGTGCTGGGCCAACTTGCCTCTGGAAGACTGTTCGGCGCCGAGAATCTGTACCTGCAGCCACTCAACAACTGGATCTCGGAGTCGCTTGATAGGTGGCAGGAGTGCTTGCACCATCTGTTCGATATCCCGCCGCCCGAGGAGCAGTATGATGCGGACCAGTTCAGCGATCTGTATTCCCGCACGAAGCCGACGCTGTATATCAAGCTTGCCGACATCTTCTCCCTGCACTCTATGATCACGGAGAACCTCCCTGCTGTAGCACCGACTCGGGACGATCCGATCAAGGAGCTGCTGTCTGATCTCGGGACAGCGAAGAGCAACGAGAGCGATCTCAGCAGTGCTTCTCATGGAGGCGAGATCACCCTAACGTTGAAATCCCGCTTCACAGTCCAAGAAGACCCAAACGCCGAAGCACGAGCCTTATTTACAGCAACCAAACGCCTAGTCCTCTACATCATCAAAGTGCAATCCGGCTCCAACCTCATGGAAATCCTGCTCCGCCCCATCAGCCACGAAGACGCCGACCGCTGGATCCACCTCGTGCAAGAAGAGGTCGCCGAGAAAGAGCGCAAAGAGCGCAAACCCGGCGCCCCCAAACGCGCGAGTTCCGTCTTCGACCCCCGCGGCTCTCTCCGCGGCGCCCGCACGCAATCAATCTACTCCGAGGCACCCTCGGCCTTCTCCGAGGACCGCAGAGACATGCTCGATCTCCAAAGCATGACCTACGCGGAGCTGAAATCCAGCGCGCTAGAGAACATCCTCGCGCTCGAACAACCGGCCGTCCCGCCCCAGTACCGCGTGAGCAGACACAACAACTACCAGGAACTGCTCAACGCCCTCGCAGGCGATATCCGCCAAAAGCACCGCCGCCGGCTGGAGCGGCAGCACGAGGTGGAGAGCACCCGCGCCACGCTGGCGCAGCTGGACGACAAGGCGCAGTTCCTCGAGGAGCAGCTGAAGAGCTACAACGACTACATCGAGCAATGCCTGCACACGCTCGCGAACAAGAAGACCGGGCGCGGGAAATTCGTCATGCCCTTTACCAAACAATGGAGCCACGAGCGGGAGCTGGAGCGCGCGGGCAGGCAGCCGAAGTTCGGGAGTTATAAGTACTCTGCCCGCCAGCTCGCGGACAAGGGGGTGTTGATGCAGTGGGCCGCTTACGCCCCGGAGCACTGGAGCCAGCTTAACGTCGTTATTTCGTCGGATGAGGTGGGCGTGTTTCATTTGGAGGCTAGTTCGGGGAGTATGATGCTGCCCGGCGCGAGCGCGAATTTGTTGCTGGATGATTTGTTGCAGGCGCAGTATGATAATCGGCAGGCGATTAGTGTGTTT
>JAABUL010001051.1_pt1 | contig 54981 bp, 57 predicted proteins | sample 5559151 | NCBI WGS metagenome assembly JAABUL01 (sample SAMN10711876, study PRJNA513368) | rock metagenome | isolation source: Antarctica rocks | place: Antarctica: Victoria Land, Pudding Butte sud
GAGCTCCAACAACACCCCCACCACGGCGTCGCGCCCCTGCTCATAGATCGCCTCCGCCTCGGCTCGCTCCACACCGCAGGATTCGCCGCCACGAGCTTATGTCCCCCCGACCAACTGAACGCTTACGAGAATGACCTCCCGTGCAGGGCTTTTATTGCTGTTCGTGGCAGCCGGGGCCTGCGACGGGACGTCGATGCGGAGGCGACCTGCCCGAACAGCGGCGCCTGATCGCGCATCGCCGCGAGGTCGGCCAGGCAGTCGCCGCCGTCGGCGAGCATCACCGCGAGATCTGCGATCACGCGCCCGGGATCGTGGCGACCACGCCGCTGACGCAGCCCGCCGAGCCCGATCGAGAGCGCCCTCGTGAGGCCCGTCTTCTCCGCCACCCCGGCCAGCAGCGCACTGCCCGCATGCGACACAAGGCCCTCTCCGTCCGGCGTGACTTCTACGGTAATCCGGCGCCCAGCGTGCGTCACCTTCACGGTGATCCTCCCGAGTCGGTCCTTCGGTCTTCGACAACCAGAAGAATCCCTGCTCAGGCGGACAGCCCAGCGGCCCCGACCAACGGGGCCGCTGCTGCTTCACGCATCATCCGGGCTAGGCGTACAAAGAGCGAGACGAACCGGCCCCGCTCCTCAAAAGCGCGTGAGGCTTTATCACACGCCTTCCCGGCCGAATCCGATCAAGATGCTTGACTTCCCGGGACGGGTCCTGCTTACTAGAAGTAACAAGTCCTATGAACTCCCCCCCCCCCCCCGGAGTACAAGGTGACCTCTGAGGGGAAGCACAAGCACCTACCGCTATTTCTGGCCGCGCTGGCTGGGCTGCTTGTTGGTGCTGGCGTGACTGCGACCGGCTTTGTCGTGGGCTCGCACACGACGCGTCCGAGAACGGCGGTGGCTTCACTCGCGCCATCTCCTCCTCTATCCCCGGCTCCGAGCGCGCCTGCGCCCGGTCCTACGCCCGCCTCCATCACTCCCGCAGCGCCGCCTGCTGCCGCGCCCGCGGCCGCGGCAGCACCCGAATCCGACCAAGACCAGATCACGCGGATAGGGAAGTCCTTCTATCAGGCCTACGTGCCGTCCCAGAGCCCAACGATCTTTCGCATCCTCAAGCTTGAGGGCCCATTCGCGTTGACATACGTGGGACAGGACCGCACCGCTGGCAACCCCGAACAAGTTCTGAAGAAAGTCGGAGATACGTGGGTTCCGCTGTTCCAAGGCAACGGCGACCTGGACGAACCGAGTGCAAGGCCTACGGGATTCCGGCCGGCATCTTCAACCAACAATAGCCAGCGCTGCCTGCCGCAGTTCCCTGGAGCGCCTGGTCAAATCGAGACTGCCCGAGGTGACTCGCACCTCGAACAATCTCGGCCGTCCTACCGCTTCTCGATCGGCACCCAAGTTGACTGGTCGGTGAGCCATCCTCCGCCTGCGAGCGGCCCGTCGACCACCGGGGTGAAGTACTCCCTATACCTTCCGGGAGCCAGACCGCTCATCGCCTTGAGACCGAACCCGATGCTCACCGTGTCGCCGGGCGCCACCGTGGTACCGGCAGACATCGCGATCCGGTTGAGACTGAGCCACCCATTGGACGTGTCGGAGAAGCCCGATCCTCGGTCGCGCGGATGGTCGGCGCCCAAGTGGAGCGCGTGGGTGCCGGTCGCAAACCACGGACAGAGGTCCGAGGTATTCTTGATCGTGTAGTAGAAGTCCGACGGCTGACTGTCGGTCACGATTGCCCAGTTGTCGGAGGTCGTCGCCCCGTGCGTCGCTTGCGACACAAACTGCCAAGTGCAGTCCGCGTTCGTGAGCTCGGCCGGCCAGTGGGTCGGGTCGGCGATTACGGTAGGAATGTAGACGCCCAACTCATCGGCGAACCGCGGCCCGCTCCCATCACGGACGAGGTCAAAACGCTGCCGGAACGCAGCGGCTTGGCCAGCGGGACTCTGCACCGTGTAGGTGAAGGTGCCCACGTGACCCGGTGCGACCGTCGAACTGCCGTCGTCGCTCGTGAAGCCGACGCGGTTGCCATTGATGACGCCGCTGGTTCCATACCGGATGGCACTGTCGTCAGGAGTAGCCAAGTGGACGTTACCATCCCAAGGCTGCGATCCGGTGTTCCGGAGCTGGATCGTTACCGCCCCAGTCCGACCCGGGCCGAGCACCCTGGTGAAGCTCTGCCCTACGACAACCGCTGCGAACGCCGTGTTGGTGACCTGCAACGCGATCGGCTGCGCGACGTTCGATCGCTGACGCCCCTCCCAGAGCGGCCCAAACGTACCTACTACGTACCGACCTGGTGTCGTATACGCCGACGGCCGGAACGTCAGGTCCCATCGAGCGTACCCACCGACGCTGAGACTGCCGTTGCAGCCGACGGCCGCCACACGATTCCTCGAACGCCACGGGGAGTTCGGCCACGTGCCCGAGGACAGGTCCGCGAACGGTACAGGCGCGTCGTTCGTGGTGCCGAGGTTGGCGAGTCCACACGGGATCGCTCCGGGCCCGTTTGCGTACCGTGCCGTCACTGTGGCTCGAACCTGCTGGCCCGGCGTCACCGCGAGCGTGTCCGAGCTGTAGACGTGAACATCGTCGAAGGTGACATTGAGGACCGGGTCACCGCCGCCGCCCGGCGAGTCTGGCGTCTCGCCCCGGTGGTAGATGAACTGTAGCCGCCCGGCCGGGTTCCGGATCGTCCGATAGCTCTTGATGTTCCATCCGCCACCCCAACCAGTGATGTTCATTTCACTGATGACCATTGAGCTCTGGTCCGATGACACGCTTTCAACGTAAGCGACGTGGCCTACGCTGCCGGCATAGTCCTGACCGGGTTGAAATACAACCACGGCACCGGCCTTTGGAACAGTGTAAACGGGGAAACCACTCGCGCGGGCCGAGTCGGCCCAGTAGCGGGCGTCTCCGTGCCACCCGGCGAACCAGGGCAGGTCGGAGCGTCGACTCCACGCATAGAAGGTGCACTCGCCCAGCGGGTACGGGTCGCCGCCCGAGCCGCGTCCGGTATACGGATTCGTCGGACGGCCTTCCTGCAGGCGAGTCGTGCTGTTTTGGATCAAGGCGCCTGGACCGCCACGTCGGTTGAATGTGAACAGGACCACCCGGTCGGCGCCGCGTCCGGTGCGCCCGCTACGGCGGCACCGACCGACGAAGGTCCACCGGCCGCTCGGAGCGGCTGATGGAACGAGCCACGACCAAGAGATACGGCCCTGAGGGTCAGTAATCACCGAGGGCAGCGACGTGCTCGACCTGCGGGCCTGGACCTGGAGCGTGCAGCGCGACCGGGGAACCGTACGGACGATCACGCGCAGAGCCTGCTGTCCGTGAAGCCTGATCGGCGCGGCCAGGACACGCACGTTGAGCGCTCGGCGAGCTGGGGGTGCTTAGCGCCGTGCGCCTTCCCTGTGGCAACCCCTACCGACGCGAGGAGTGCGGCGGCGGCGACGATGAGAGCAAGCGTTGACGTCCGGACTGGCGCACCAAGGAGCCTTGTGTCCGTCGCCGGCCCGTCTTGCCCCCAGTCGTCTTGCCGCGCCGCCACGCGTCTCGAGAGGGCTTTGCCCCACTTCCTGTCCCTGTCGTTGCCGTGCGACCGTCGCTGCATCCCATCGCCTCCTCTGGGTATCCGTCCAGAATCGTGATCGCCCGCTCAAGCAGCGGGCCGGACCGGATCCTCTTCGACCGAGGGCCACGCTGTCTGTAGCCCGACCGACCGAAAAGGCGGAGATTCGTCTCCGCCGATCGGCCTAGACGGCGGTATTTCGCGGCATTTCCGGGTCGAGCGGGACGAGCCCTTCCCGTACGGCGAGCACGCCGAGGTCGGCTCGGGTACGCGTTCCGCTCTTCTTGAGGGCGTTGGCCATATGGGTCTGGATCGTGCGCGGCGAGACGCCCCCAAGCCTCGCCGCAATCTCCTCGTTCGAGAGCCCATCAGCCGCGAGCTGGACGACCTGGACCTCCCGGACCGAGAGGTGGCGGGTCCTGAGACGCCGGCGCGGAGCCGGCACGCCGTGAGCGGACAGCGTCTGGTGCACGCGGGCGACGTAGCCGCCGAGCCGCTCGATCGGGAGGCAGAAGAAGGCGGCCGCGATGAAGTAGCCGCCCGTATTGGCGACGGCCGAGTCGGCATCACGCAGCGTGGTGAGGCGCTGCCATGAGTAGCCGTGGACGCCGAGCCCGGAGACGTAGCCGGCAGCGAGTAACAGCGCGCACAGCAGCGCCCAGCGCATACCCGCCACGACGGCGGCCAGAAGGATCGCGGCGTAACTCACCAGGTAGTAGGAAGAGCGCCAGCCGCCGTCCGTCCACAGGACGGCCACGCCCAGCACGGCGACGCCAACCAGCCAGGCAGGTTCTCGCCGCAGGACGACAAAGAGCCGGCGGCGGGCAGCGAAGGCGCCGATGGCGAGCGCCAGAACAGCGACTCCGACCACCAAGCTCGTGGTGTGTTCGGCGCGGAAGCGGTTGAACGGGGCGATGACGAGCCCCCATGCCGCGGTCAGTACGGCGTAGCCCACCGCCGCCGTGAACAGCGCCTCGTAGAGCCCGTCGGTCAGCCCCACAACCCCGTCGGACCGGCTGTGCACGTCCTCGGCCGTCGCCACGGCGTGCACCGTATACGGGTGTGACGCCGCGCTCAAGCCCGCGCCGCACCTCGCCGATGAGCTCGCCAGCAAGCTCGAAGCCTAAGCCGAGGAACGCCAGAAAAAAGCCCCAACGAGCCCCAGGAATCTCCTTACCTGGGGTTCTATTGAGGGTCTTGTAGTGGAGACGGTGGGAATTGAACCCACGTCCGCGGTCGCGCGGCACCAGCGTCTACGAGCGTAGCCGGCTCTCTGGATCTCGCTCCCACCTCGCCTCGCCGGCGGGGTTGGTGGGCGCCAGCTCCACTTTGGGTGTCCCCCGTTCGGCGGGAGCGGTCCTCCCGGGGCAAGCCTGCTGTTGATCCCGGTCCCTCCGCCGCAGGCGAGAGAAGGGCGGGAGCCTCACCTAGTCAGAAAGATCTGACTAAGCGAGCGCGAACTCGTGAGTGTCCGCAACTATGTTTTTCCGGGTGTTTTACGAGGCCGCCCGGAACCTCGACTCGCAGCTAGGGCCACGGAACCGACCACGTCGAAGCCTGTCGTCCCCGTGTATGTAGACCTCGGAGTCTAGCCGCGCCCCGCCCCGGTCCCCGGGCCGGCTTCAGGACTCGCACACCCCGGACTGCCACAATGGGAGACGTGTCCGAGCAGCGCGCAGAATGGCTCCCGCCGGTCGCCCCCACTCCGGCCCCCGCCCGCGGGTCGGGCGGGACGGATTCGCCCTTCGAGCCCGAGCGCCAGCCCCTGCTCAAGCGCATCGGCGGGGCGATCGTCGCCGCCGCCCTGTTGCTGGTGAAGTTCGGGAAGGCCGCCCTCCTCCTCCTCCCCAAGGCGAAGATCCTCACGACGTCGGGCTCGATGCTGGTCTCCGTGGCGGCCTACTCGTTCATCTGGGGCTGGCAGTTCGCCGTGGGGTTCGTGCTCCTGCTCCTCGTCCACGAGATGGGGCACGTGATCCAGCTCCGGCGTGAGGGGATCCCCGCCTCGGCCCCGCTGTTCATTCCCTTCCTGGGCGCCGTGGTCGGGGCGAAGTCCCTCGGGGACGATGCCGCCGCGGAGGCCCGCGTGGGCCTGGCCGGGCCGATCCTCGGCACGCTCGGCGCGGGCGTCGTGCTCGCCGTGGGCGCGGCCACCGGCAACGACTTCTGGTACGCCCTCGCGTTCACCGGCTTCTTCCTGAACCTGTTCAACCTGCTGCCCGTGGTGCCCCTCGACGGCGGCCGGGCGATGGCGGCGATGGCTCCGTGGGTCTGGTTCCTGGGGTTCGGCGCGATGGTCGTCCTCGCGCTGACCTACCCGAACCCGATCATCCTGCTGATCCTCGTCTTCGCGGCGCTGGAGACCTATCGCCGCTGGAAGGGCCGCAAGCATCCCGAGGCCCAAGCCTACTACAAGGTCAGGCCGCGGACCCGCCTGCTCGTCGCCGCGGTGTACCTCGGGCTCATCGCGCTCCTCGTGCTCGGGATGGACGTCTCGCACGTCGTGCGAGACTTCTCGAACGTCTGAGCTCAAGCCCATGTCCCGGGCCGATAGGGCTCTCGATCAGGCGGACCGAACCCCGGGGGTCGGACCAGGCTCGCGGCTCAGCGGCGCGATTCACCTATCGGAGAGCAGAGAGCGCGTCCGCCGACCGCGTGGCCAACTCCGACAGCCTGCGCAGGCGTGCGACCAGGTCATCCAGGCGCTGCGCGACGTGCTCGCCGGCAGGCTCCTTATCGAGCCGGACCGCTTCCTCGGAGGCGGAGACCCCTTCCAGGCTGGCACCCTCCAACGTCCAGGCGCAGTCCAGAACGTCGGCAATGGTGTCGGTCACCGCCTCGTCGGCTTCCTCGGGCCGCCGGCCGCCGGCCACCGGGTCCTAGCCGGCGGCCGGAACGCGGGTCACCGTGCTGGCGCCGCGCCACCCCGCGCGCCGCGGCGCCGAGCGGCGCGAGTACGGCAGCCGCTCAGCGGTGCTGTCGTCCGACAACGTCGGTGTGGGCGCCGCGGTGGGGGCGGCCATCATCTTGCTGCCAGCTGGCGAGCTCGCGGTCCTGGGCGTCGGGGATGTCGACAGTGGAGGGCAGCACGAAGTTCATCTCGCTGTCCATGACCGTGACGCGCTCGATGGCTACTGCACGTCCCTTTTCCACAGGCGCCGCCACGCGGTCGGCATCGAAGGTCTGGGACCCACCCTCGGCGAGCGAGACGACGCAGATGCCCGAGTTGACCCGCTCGATCACGCCACACGCAGTGGAGAAGGCGATGCCGAAGCGCTGATGCAGCTCGCTCTCGGCTGCGTTGATGCACGCATTCCATTCGGCGACCGCCGGCTGTGCGAGCTCTCCAACATCGTCGATGAGCTGGTCGAAGCGCCAGCCATCCATCGCTCGTACGGACACGAGCACCGCTTTGGTGAGCTGGGAGAACACGCGGAGCCCGAGCGCCTGCCGCGTCAGGTCGGACAGGCACTCAGGCGCACCATCCAGGCGCGTGAGGTCGCCGACCAGGCCGGCCAGCGCGAACCGCGGGGAGATGGCGATGTTGATGCGCTTGACTCGCCCGAGGTCAGCCGGGTCTGGCAGCAGGTTCTCGCGGCGCAGGCGCTGGCGCTTCTTCGGACCACGCTCCCCACCGCCGAGGAACAGGTCGAGCTCGCGGTGGGTGAGAAAGGTAGGGGCTGAAGCGTCCACCTGGTCTTCTTCTCGGCTCGACATTATGTCGGGTTGAGTCCACAGTGGCGCAAGTCGCCACCCCACGTCCGTGCTAGGTCTCCCGGGCAAGATCTAACCGGCCGGCTGCTGCCGGCCCGCGACGTCTCGAGCCGCCACCCCTCCCCCCAGTGAGGCCGCCGATCCGCGCGAAACCGGCCCCGGTTCCGGGTCATGGCCCCTCCTATCGCACCAAATGTGCCATAATCGTGCTAGTTTGGTGCTTGCTTAGCACGACTTTGCTAGCACTAGCACGATGCGAAGCTTTATCGACCTCGACGCCACGTTCGACGGCCAGCCCCGCGAGCTGGGTCCCGTCCTCGCTCGCATCGACACCGGCCGGGGGCGCGAGGAGCTATTCGAGGACCAGGTCCCGCAGGTCCTCCGGCAGCTGTCCGAGAACGCCCGAATCGCCTCGATCACTGCCTCGAACGCCATCGAGGGCGTCGTCGTGGGCAGTGAGAGGGCGCTCAAGATCGCCGAAGGAGCGCCCCGATTCCGCAACCGTAACGAGAAGGAGTTCGCCGGATACCGCGACGCGATCGACGGGCTGATGCGGCTCGACCGCTACGAGCCGCTCAGCGTGCCCCTGGTCCTGCACCTGCATCGGCAGCTCTTCGAGCACGCCCGTGGGCGCGGGGGATGCCTCAAGAGCGACCCGAACTTCATCGTGTCGCACGAGAGCGGTCACCGGGAGGTCGTGTTCACACCGCCAACGCCGGAGGAGACGGAGTTCCTCCTGCGCGAGGCCATCGACCGGTACAAGGCGGCCAAGGCGGCCAAGGTCGGTCACCCCATGATCCTCGTGGCTGCCCTGATCCTCGACCTCCTGGCGATCCACCCCGTGGCCGACGGCAACGGCCGCCTCGCCCGGCTGCTCACCACCTACGAGCTCCTATCCCAGGGCTACGGGGTCGCCCGGTACGTCAGCCTCGAGCAGCGGATCTACGAGTCGAAGAACACGTACTACGCGCGACTGTACGAGTCCCAGCAGGGCTGGCATACCGGCGAGCACACGATCTGGCCGTGGGTCTCCTACCTCGCCAGCACAGTGGCCGGAGCGTACGACGACTTCGAGCACCGTGTCGCGGTTGCGCGCGACACGGTCGGCAGCAAGCAGGATCGTGTTCGCGCCTACATCCTCGACCAGGCGTCCATCGAGTTCCGGCGCCGCGACCTCGAACGCGCGCTGCCGGGCGTGAGCCGGGCCACGATCCGCCTTGTCCTCAACGAGTTGCGCGAGCAGGGGAGGATCGCGGTCGACGGCGGCGGTCCGGGCGCGCGCTGGCGGCGGCTGTAGCCCGCCGGCCGCGCAGGGTTCCAGCAGCCACGCGCGCGGCGACGTCGCAGGCGAGTGGCGCACCAGCCGCGATTTACGGCGTCAGATCGCCACTCACGCGCGCGGAACCCCTGTCGACCAGCCAACGCCCACGGCAGCCGGACCGGACGGGTCCCCCCGGGAGACTCAAGTGATGGCGCGGCGAGCCGGGGTGCCGGCACGGTTCCTCGTAGGTCTCCCGGGCGGGATCCGGCCGGGCCGGCTGCCGCCAGCGCGGCCGGCCGCGCCTACGCCCCGGGCCCCGAGAAGAAGTCGTCGCCCACCCGCACCGTGCCCGCCGCCAGCGCCTCCGCCCGCAGCGTGTGCTCTTCGGTCCGGGCGATCGGGCCCGCGGCCAGCAGCTCACGATCGGCGTCCATCGGCGACCCGCCCAGAAACCGGTTGACGATCCGCGCGCACTTGCGCCCCTCGGCGATCGCCGTGACCACCAGCGACTGGCCCAGACGCGCATCCCCGCACGCGAACACGCCATCCTCGGACGTCGCGAACACCCGGGCGCGGACGTTCCCCCGCGAGTCCAGCGCGAGCCCGAGGTCGTCGATCGGCCCCGACCGCTCCGGACCCGTGAAGCCGATCGCGATCAACGCAAGCTGCGCGTCGACGACGAACTCCGACCCCGGCATCGGCGTCAGATCACGCGAGGAAGCACCGATGATGACCTTGCGGGAGTAGACCCTCCCCAACCGCCCGTCCTCCCCCGTAAACCCCATCACCTCGGCTCCCCAGCGGCGGGTACCCCCCTCCTCCAGCGCGTACGTCGTCCGCGTGCGCTTAGGCGGCAGCGGCCACGGCGCCCGCGGATCGCGACCGTCGGGCGGCAGCGCCTGGTAGACGTCGAGCATCGTCACCGACCGCGCTCCCTCACGATGGGCGTTCGAGATGCAGTCCATTCCCGTGTCCCCCCCGCCGATGACCACGACGTCCTTGTCGCGCGCCGTGATCTCGGGGTGGGCGAACTCCGATTCCCGCTCCCCGCGGCCCTCCATCCGCGCCACCGCTCGGTTGCGCACGTACAGGTACTCCATCGCGAAATGGACCCCGTCGAGCTCCCGGCCCGGGACATCGAGCTCGCGGTGCACCCGCGAGCCCGTGGCCATCACCACCGCGTCGAACTCCTCGCGCAGATCAACCGTGGACACGTCGCGCCCCACGTCGACCCCGCAGCGCACTCCGATGCCCTCCTCCTCGAGCAGCGCCACGCGACGGTCGATCATCGCCTTGGGCAGCTTCGCGTCGGGGACCCCGAAGCGCATGAGCCCGCCCGCACCCTCGTCACGCTCGAAGACGACGACCGCGTGCCCCGACTTGTTCAGCTCGGCCGCGACCGCGAGCCCCGCCGGGCCCGAGCCCACCACCGCGACCCGGCGCCCGGAGCGCCGCGGCGGCGGCGCGGGCACGATCCACCCCTCGCTCCACGCCCGCTCGACGATCGCGAGCTCGATCTGCTCGATCGACACCGGGTCGGCGTTGATGGCCAGCACGCACGCCGACTCGCACGGCGCCGGACAGATCGAGCCCGTGAACTCCGGGAAGTTGTTCGTGAGATGGAGCTGGTCCATCGCCTCGCGCCAGCGCCCGCGGTAGACGAAGTCGTTCCAATCGGGGATGAGGTTGCCGAGCGGGCAGCCCTCGTGGCAGAACGGGACGCCGCAGTCCATGCACCGCGCGCCCTGCTCGCGGAGCACGGGCTCGGGCTGGAGGTCGAAGTAGCGCCGGAAGTCCTGGACGCGCTCGCCCGGGTCGCGCTTGGCGAAGCCGACCCGCTCGACCTTGAGAAAGCCGCCGAGCTCGCCCATCACACGGGAACGGGATCGGTGGACTCGGCGGCCGCCTTCTCCTCCAGCGCACGCCGGTAGTCGCGCGGCATCACCTTCACGAACTCGCGCACGTGGGCGTCCCAGCCCGCCACGAGCCGCATGGCCACGGGCGAGCGCGTGCGCTCCTGGTGCTCGACGACGAGGTCGCGGACCAGTGCCTCGTCGTGCTCGTCGAGCGCCTCGAGGTCCACGAGCTCGGGGTTGCAGCGCGGGCCGAAGACCCGGTCGGGGTCCCATACGTAGGCGATCCCGCCGCTCATGCCCGCCGCGAAGTTCCGGCCGGTCGGACCGAGGACCACGACCCGGCCGCCCGTCATGTACTCGCAGCCGTGGTCGCCCACGCCCTCCACCACCGACGAGGCGCCCGAGTTGCGCACCGCGAAGCGCTCCCCGGCCAGCCCCCGGAAGAACGCCCGCCCCCCCGTGGCGCCGTAGAGCACCGTGTTGCCGACGATGACGTTCTCCTCGGCGCGGTAGCCCGCGGACTCGGGCGGGCGCACCACGACGATCCCGCCGGACAGGCCCTTGCCCGCGTAGTCGTTCGTCTCGCCCTGCAGGTGGAGGGTCACGCCCGACGCGAGCCACGCCCCGAAGGACTGACCCGCCGAGCCGCTCAGATCGACGCGGATCGTTCCCTCGGACAGCCCCTCGGGCCCGTAGCGGCGCGCGATCTCCCCCGAGAGCACGCCGCCCACCGCGCGATGCACGTTGCGCACCTGGCGCTCCACGCGGACCTTCTCGCCGACATCCAGAGCCGCCCTCGCCTCCTCGACGATCCCCCAGTCGAGGTGATCGTCCAGGACGCGCGGCGGCGCGCTCACGCAGCGCCGGGGCACCTCGGGGTCCACGTCGGGCATCGCCAGGACGGCCGAGAGGTCGACCCCGCGCGCCTTCCAGTGGTCGATCGCCTCGTCGGCCACGAGCAGGTCGGCGCGACCGATGAGCGCGGCGAACGTCCTGACACCGAGCCGCGCCATCAGCGCGCGGACCTCCTCGGCGACCCAGAACAGGTACTTGACCACGTGCTCCGGGGTCCCCGTGAAGCGCTCGCGCAGGACCGGATCCTGGGTCGCGATCCCCACCGGACACGTGTTGAGGTGGCAGACGCGCATCATGATGCAGCCCATCGCGATAAGCGGCGCGGTGGAGAAGCCGAACTCGTCCGCTCCGAGCAGGGCGGCCACGACGACGTCGCGCCCCGTCTTCATCTGCCCGTCGACCTCCACGCGGATCCGCCCGCGCAGCCCGTTGAGCAGGAGGGTCTGCTGGGTCTCGGCCAGGCCGATCTCCCAGGGCACGCCCGCGGACTGGATCGAGGACTGGGGGGAGGCGCCCGTGCCGCCGTCGTGGCCGGCGATGACGACGTGGTCGGCGTTCGCCTTGGCCACTCCCGCCGCGACCGTCCCCACCCCCACCTCGGAGACGAGCTTCACGGACACCGACGCGCTGGGATTGGCGCACCGCAGGTCGTAGATGAGCTGCTTGAGATCCTCGATGGAGTAGATGTCGTGGTGCGGCGGGGGCGAGATGAGCCCCACCCCCGACGTGGAGTTGCGCAGCGAGGCGATGTAGGGATCGACCTTGTGGCCCGGGAGCTGGCCGCCCTCGCCGGGCTTGGCCCCCTGGGCCATCTTGATCTGGAGCTGGTCGGCGTTGACGAGGTAGTGCGCCGTCACCCCGAAGCGTCCCGAGGCGACCTGCTTGATCGCCGAGCGCCGCCGGTCCCCGTTCGGGTCGGGAGTGAAGCGCCGCGGGTCCTCCCCACCCTCGCCCGTGTTCGACTTGCCGCCGATGCGGTTCATGGCGATCGCGAGGGACTCATGGGACTCGGGAGAGATCGAGCCGAGCGACATCGCGCCCGTGGAGAAGCGCTTGACGATGTCCTCGGCGGACTCGACCTCCGTGAGCGGCACGGCCTCCTCGACCCAGCGGAGCTTGAGCAGGCCGCGCAGCGCGGCGCGGCGGGTGGACTCGTCGTTGACCTTCGCGGCGTACTCGTCGTAGGTCTCCGCGCCCTTCCCGTCCTCGGAGCGGACCGACTGCTGCAGGAGCGCGATCGTGTCCGGGTTCCACACGTGGAGCTCGCCGTCACGGCGCCACTGGAGCTGGCCGCCCACGGGTAGCAGGTCGCGGTCGTAGCGAGGGTAGGCCCGGCCATGGCGCTCGATCGCCTCCCGCGCGAGGACGTCGATTCCCACGCCCCCGATCCGCGAGGGCGTCCCCGTGAAGTGCCGGTCCACGAGCTCAGGCGCGAGCCCCACCGCCTCGAAGATCTGCGCCCCGCAGTAGGACTGGATCGTCGAGATCCCCATCTTGGAAATGGTCTTGAGCAGGCCCTTGCCGATCGCCTTGACGATGAGCCGCTCGGCCTCCTCGCGCTCGAGGTCGAGCGGGAGCAGGTGGCGCTCGATCAGCTCGTCGAGCGACTCGAACATGAGGTAGGGGTTGATCGCCGACGCGCCGTATCCGATGAGCGTCGCCATGTGGTGGATCTCGCGCGGCTCGCCCGATTCGATGATGAGCCCGCAGCGCAGGCGGGTGCCGCAGCGCACGAGGTGCTGGTGGACCCCGGCGACGGACAGGAGCGAGGGGATCGGCGCGCGCTCGGGCCCGACGTTGCGGTCCGAGAGGATGAGGATGTTCGCCCCCGCGTCGACCGAGCGCTCGGCCTCGGTGCAGAGGCGATCGAGGTCGGCGGTCATCCCGTCCGGTCCCTCCTCGATCGGCCACGTGATGTCCAGGGTGCGGGCCCGGAAGACCTCGTGGTCGACCTGACGGAGCTTCTCGAGGTGCTTGGAGCGCAGGATGGGCTGTTGGAGTACGAGCTGGTGGGCGTGCTCCGGGGTCTCGGCCAGGAGGTTCTGCTCCGACCCGACGGCCGTGTACAGCGACATCACCACGCTCTCGCGGATGGGATCGATCGGCGGGTTCGTGACCTGCGCGAAGAGCTGCTTGAAGTAGGAGAAGAGCGGCGGCTGGCGGTCGGAGAGGACGGCGAGCGCGGCGTCGTTGCCCATGGACGCCGTGGGCTCCTCCCCGCGGGTGGCCATCGGCGCGATGGTCATCCGCAGGTCCTCCTGCGTGTAGCCGAAGGCGAGCTGCCGGGGCCGCAGGGGCTCGATGCGCGGCACCCGGGGGTCGCGGGCGGGCAGGTCGTCGAGCATGACGGTGTTCCGGGCGTACCACTCGCCGTAGGGCTGGCGGCGGGCGACCTCGAGCTTGATCTCCTCGTCGGCGACGATGCGGCCCTGCTCGAGGTCGACGAGGAAGAGCTTGCCGGGCTGGAGGCGGCCCTTGCGGACGATCTCCTCGGGTGGCGCTCCGAGCACTCCGGTCTCCGAGGCGAGGACGACGTAACCGTCGGCGGTCTGCTGCCAGCGACCGGGGCGCAGGCCGTTGCGGTCCAGCGTGGCGCCGACGTGGTGGGCGTCGGTGAAGGCGATCACGGCGGGCCCGTCCCACGGCTCCATGAGGCACGAGTGGTAGTCGTAGAACCCGCGCAGCTCGGGGGGGACGCCCTCCGCGTCGCGGTAGGCCTCGGGGACCATCATCATGATCGCGTGGGGCAGCGAGCGCCCGGCCAGGGTGAGCAGCTCGAGCACGTTGTCGAACGTCGCGGAGTCCGAGCCGCCGTGGTTGACGACCGGCAGCACCTTGGCGAGGTCGTCCCCGAAGACCTCCGAGGCGAGCTGCGACTCGCGGGCCTTCATCCAGTTCACGTTCCCGCGCAGTGTGTTGATCTCGCCGTTGTGGGCGATGAGCCGGTAGGGATGGGCGAGCGGCCAGCTCGGGAACGTGTTCGTCGAGAACCGCGAGTGGACCAGCGCGACCCGGGAGGCCATGCGCGGGTCGGCCAGGTCCGGGAAGTGGCGCATGAGCTGCGGCGCGGTGAGCATCCCCTTGTAGACGAGGGTCCGGGACGAGAGCGAGGGGATCGCCACCTCGGGGGCGAGCTCGCGCTCGACGAGCCGGCGGATCACGTAGAGCCTGCGCTCGAAGGGGAGGCCGCTCTCCAGGTTGTCCGCGGCCGCGACGAAGAGCTGGCGCACGCAGGGCGCGGCGGCCGCGGCGGTCCGGCCGGCGTGGGCGAGGTCGACCGGGACGTCGCGCCAGCCCAGGACGCGCTGGCCCTCGGCGTGGACGATCTCCTCCATGCGCCGCTCAACCTCGTCGCGGCGGCCCGCGTCCCGCGGCGAGAAGATCGTCCCCACCGCATAGCGTCCCGCGGGCGGGAGGGCCGTCGGGGCCACGACGCGCAAAAAGGCGTCGGGCATCCCCAGGAGGATCCCCGCGCCGTCGCCGGTGGAGGCGTCGGCGCCCTCGGCCCCGCGGTGCTCGAGGTTCGTCAGGGCGAGGAGGCCGCGCTCGACGACGCCGTGGTCCGGCCCGTCCGTGAGCTTCGCCACGAAGGCGACGCCGCACGCGTCGTGCTCGTACGCGGGGTCGTGGAGGCCGATGGCCCCGGGGGGGGTCGAAGGGTGCATGGGAGAGGAGGGGTGCGAGCGGCGGGCGGGGAGACCGCTCAGAGCGAGGCAGAAGATTATCAGCGATTCACGTCCGCTCCCACCTCGCTCCTAGCGGTGGCGGGCGGTGCTCGCGGTCTCGTCGAGGCAGGCCGCGAGGCGGGCGGCGAGGCTCGGCCACGCGTAGTGCGCGAGGGCGGCTTCGCGCGCGTTCGCGCCCCGGCGCGCGCGCTCGGCGGAGTCGCCCGTGGCCTGGGCCAGGGCCGCGGCGAGGGCGGCCTCGTCGTCGGGCGGGACGAGCCAGCCCGTCTCGCCGTCCGCGACGATCGTCGCCGGTCCGTGGGCGTCCACGGCGACGGGCGGAACGCCGCAGGCCATGGCCTCCACGAGGACCTGCCCGAACTGCTCGCGGACAGACGGGAGGACGAGGACGTCGGAGGCCGCGAGAAAGGCGGGAAGCCGGTCGTGGTCGTGCCACCCGGCGAGGAAGACGCCGTGGACCCCGGTCGCGCGGACGGCGTCGAGCGGGTGCTCTCCCTCCCACTCCCCCGGGTGGCCGCCGAGGATCACGAGCGGCGCCGTGGTGCCGTGCTCGGCACGGGCGCGGGCCAGGGCGCGCACGAGCAGACCGATCCGCTTGACCTTCGTGAAGCGCCCGACGTAGAGCAGGACGGGAGCGTCGCCGGCGAAGACCGCGAGGTCCTCCTCGGCATAGGCGATCGACCCCGCGTCCCGCCCCGGCGCCCATCCCTGGGGCGCGTCGACGAGGTGGCGCCGCCAGTGGGCGAGCCGGCTGCGGCCCGGATCGGGGGCGAACATCTCGGGGTCGAACCCGTTGGGCAGGACGAGGCACTGCCCGGCGGGCACGTCGAGCAGGTCTGAGACCCGCTGGAGCTGGGCGTCGGCGAGCACGACGATCCGGGCGCACCGCGCCGCCCAGCCGCGCATGCGCTCCCACCACGCCTGGGCGAAGTCCCAGCCGGCGGGGGGCCCCTCGGCGATCTCCTCGAGCATGAGCAGCTCGGTGCCGTGGAGGTGGCCGAGGACGGGCACCCCGGGAGCGACCCGCGCCGCCGCCTCGTTGAGCGGGGTGAGGTGGTGGAGGTGCAGGACGTCCGCCTCGCGCGCGCCCGCCCGCGTGAGCGCGACTGACCATGCGGCGACCTGGTGCTCGTAGCCCGCATCGTCGACGCGCGCGAAGACGCGGTCCGGCGCGCCCGGGCGATCCTCGTAGGAGGGGTGGAAGGGCGGATCGTGGGCCAGCGGATCGGCGGCGTGCGCGGCGTCGTCGAAGTCGACGGTCGCCGCCACGTCGAGGCCCGCGAAGAACCGGTGGGCGTCCCCGTGCCCGGTCAGCGAGCCCGAGACGATCCGCGGCGTCCAGCCCTGGGCGGGAAGCTGGCGGGCGAGCGAGCGCACGACCTGCGCCGAGCCGCCCCGGGGAAAGAACATGAGCCCCTCGAGGACCTGGCGCGGTGGGGCCATGCGGCCGGCGAGGCTAGTGCGGCCCCTGGCCGCCGGGCGGGCGGCGTAGGGTCGTGGGGATGGAGATCGCGCCCGTCGACGAGGGGGATCTGCCCGACCTCCTGGCCCTCATGCGGGGCTACTGCAACTTCTACGGGGCCACGCCCTCCGACGAGGACCTCCTCGCCCTCGCCCGGACGCTCCGGGCCGACCCCGAGCGCGAGGGCCGGCAGCTCATCGCCCGCGACGACGCGGGCCGCGCGGTGGGATTCGCGACGGTCTTCTGGTCCTGGTCGACCCTCTCGGCCTCACGCCTGGGCATCATGAACGATCTCTACGTCGTGCCCGACGCGCGCGGCACGGGCGTCGTCGACGAGCTCATCGCCCGCTGCCGCTTCCTCGCCGCCGAGCACGGCGCCGGCACCCTCGCCTGGCAGACGGCGAAGGACAACGCGCGCGCGCAGGCGGTCTACGACCGGGTGGGCGGAGTCCGCGAGGAGTGGATCGACTTCCACCTGCCGACGACCGGATGACGGGTCGGGTGTCCGACATCTTCCGCTGGCCGGCCAAGGGCTTCGGCGGCGAGCGCCCGGACTCGATCGCGCTGACCCCCCACGGCGTGGCGGGTGACCGGATCCGCATGCTCAGATCGAATGGAAAGAAGGTGGCCGCGCTCGGCGTCCCGCGCCTGCTGCTCTGGCGGGCGACCTCCAGCGGAACGCGCGACCCGGCCGGGCGGGAGTGGAGCTGGGAGGACCCCGGGCTGCCCGCCGCGCTCGGGGAGGACCTCCGCCGGCCGATCGCCATCGAGGACCACCCCGACGGCCGCCCCGATGTCCCCGGAACCGTCCTCGTCACCGTCGAGGCCAGCCGCGTAGCGATGGAGGACGCCCTCGGGGCCCAGCTCGACATCCGCCGCTTCCGCCCCAATCTCCACCTCGCGCTCGCCGTGCCCGCCTGGGCGGAGGAGGAGTGGGTCGGCCGCCGCCTGCGCGTCGGCGGGGCCGAGCTCGTGGGCGATCACCTGTGCGACCGGTGCGCGGTGATCACGCGCGACCCCGACACGAGCGAGAAGTGGGGCGAGGTCCTGCGCTGGGTCAACGACCGGCGGGACAGCTTCTTCGGGGTCCGCTGCCGGGTCACGAAGCCCGGGACGGTGCGCGCCGGAGACCCGGTCTCCGTCGTTTAGGTCAGGCGGCCACGAGGGCGGGGACCTCGTCGACGACGGGCGACTCCTCGTCGCCCGCGAGCAGGTCGAGCACCGCCCGCTCCACCCAGCGCGACGCCGTGCTCATCGCCCTCGTCGACCGCGTCAGCCGCCGCATGCGGGCCGCAGGGCGCGTGGGCCGCACGGTCGTGCTCCGGTTGCGCTTCGGCGACTTCTCGCGCGCGACCCGCTCGCACACGCTCTCCCGTCCCACCGCACAGACCCGCGTGATCCTCACCGCCGCCCGCACGCTCCTGGAGGCCGCCACCCCGGTCATCGAGCGCCGCGGCCTCACGCTCGTCGGGATCACCGTCGCGAACCTCGACGGCGCCGGCGGCCTCCAGCTCACGCTGCCGTTCGACCAGCCCGCCGACGCCGCGCTCGACGCCGTCCTCGATGCCGTGCGCGACCGCTTCGGCGGCACTGCGCTAACCCGCGCCACGCTGCTCACCTCCCACCCCCGGCTCGCCACCTGGCTCCATCCCGAAGACGTCGACGAGGCCGACCCGCAAGCCCCACCGAACCGCCCCGCCGTTGACCGGGAGCCGGACCGGGCGGAGCACACCCGGGAGACTCAGGCCAAGACGCGGCAATCCGAGTCTCGGCCCGAGACCGAATAGGTCCAGGGGGGGACACGACCGGGGCCGGCTCCCGCCACGACCGCCCGAGCCGTCAACCGTCCCGCTCATGATGAACGACCTCGACGTTGTTGCCGTCGGGATCGAGCACGTAGGCGGCGTGGTAGCCCGGGTGGTACCGCGGGCGCTCCCCCGGCGCGCCGTTGTCCCGATGACCGGCCGCCATGAGCGCACGATGGAACGTGCCGACCGTGCCCCGGTCCGGCGCTCCGAACGCCAGGTGCACGTGCTGGGTCGCCGCACCCTCGAGCAGCGTGAACGAGCCCCCGGCCCTGCGGAACCGGCTCCGTCCGGGCTCGGCCGGCACCCGGGCGAAGCCGGCGTGCGGCGCAACCGTCTCGTAGAACCGCGTCGACGCATCGAGATCCAGCACCCGGATCCACAGGTGATCGATCGCACCGTCCGGCCACAGGCGCTCGTGATGCACCGCCTCCACGCTGTTGCCCTCCGCGTCGAGCAGGAAGCCGCCGTAATAGTCGTTCCCGTACTCCGCCCGCGGCCCGGGCGCACCGTCGTCGCGGGAGCCCGCCTCGATCCCCGTCCGCCAGAACGCATCGACATGAGCCCGTGAGGGGGCGATGAAGCCGACGTGCAACCGCCGCGTCACCCCCTCGCCGTCTCCGGCCTCGACAAGGGAGAACTCACTCCACTCGACGAGGTCCGCCCCGGAGTAGCTCATCTCGATCCCCAGCGTCGCCAGCACCCGGCGGTAGAACCGCTCCGATGCGCCCCGCTCGCTCACCCGCAGTGTCACGTGGTCGAACACGCGGGCAGAATGGCACGAGGGGACACCGCGCACACAGCCGAATTGACGACGCCGACCGTCAGCGGGCCTTGGACCACTCGGCCTTGTGCGCCCGCTTGGCGGCCTGGTACTCGGCCAGCGCCGCGTGGGAGTCGACATCACCGAGGGTCGGGTGCCACGGCACGAGATCGCGCGCCGCCTCCACGCCGAAGCGCTTGGCGAGCACCGACCCCAGCGCCTTGATCTTCATCTCGCCGAAGCCGGGCAGGGCGGCGAGGTTCGCGCGCAGCGCGGCGGCGTCGACCGCGCCGGTCCACACGCGCGCGGCGTCGCCGTCGTAGCGGTCGCGGACGTGGACGGCGAGGTCGTGCACCCGCCCGGCCATCGCGCCCGGGAACCGATGGATTGCCGGCCGCACGCGGAACACGGGTTCCAACTCGGCCGACGCCAACGTCTCCGCGTCGAAGCCCCCGAGCCGCTCGCGCAGCGCGAGCGGCCCCAGAAACGCCTTCTGCACCGTGACCTGCTGATCGAGCACGAACCCGACGAGCAGCGCCAGCGGATCCGACGCCACCAGCGCATTCGCCTCATCGGAGTCCGTGAAGAACAACCTCTCGGGCACCATCCGATCGTAGACCCGCGTGGGCCCTCGGCGTCCCGGCCGAACGGTCAGTCCTGCGTAGCTCGGAGCCATCAACGCGCATACTCGTCCCATGGCGGAGGAGCGTTCCCGTGACTGGCGACGCGACGGCGTGCTCAGCGGTCGCGCCCGGATGCGTTGGGGCGTTCGCCTCGAGTTCGTCGCCGAGGCGGGCCCCGGCGACTTCATCCACGTACCGCCGTATGTCCCCCACCAGGAGATCAAGGCCGATTCCGACGGCGCGCTCTCCTGTGTCCTCGTGCGCAGCGGGCAGGATCCCGTCGTCGTCAACCTCGATCTGCCGAACGTCGAGCCCAACCCCGAGCACGTGCGCTGGGTCGACGACATCCATCCCTGAGAACCCGCTCGATGCTCATCCGCGACGACGGGAAGAGCTGGACCGCGATCGGTCAGCCCGCGCATGCGTGGCTGGCCGCCCAGGTCGCCCGCCACTGGGTGCCGGCGCCGCCCGAAGAGGTGATCCTCGCCGTCGAGCAGCACGACATCGCCTGGATCGACTCAGACCGGCATCCGCCCCTCGACGCGGAGGCGGGCCGGGCGGCGGCCTTCTTCGAGGCTCCCGCCGGACTCCGGCTGGAGATCTGGCGCGAAGCCGCGCTGCGACTCGTGGAGCAGAGCCCGTACGCCGCTCTGCTCGTATCGCTCCACGCGACGAACATCCACACGCGGTACGGGCCGCCCGAGGACGCCAAGGCGCTGCTCTCCCGCCAGCGGGGGATTCAGGACAACCTGCTCACGCGGACCGGAGCGGAGCGCGCCGCCGCCGATCGCGAGGCAGACCTCCTCTTCGCCCTGGACGCCCTCTCGCTGACGCTCTGCCACGACTGGCCGGCCCGCGAGCTCCCGGCCGTCGCCGGAGTGGAGCACCGCCTCACGCCCACGGGAGACGGGACGACATGGACGCTCGACCCATGGCCTCTGGACATCGATGAGCTCGAGATTGGCCTCGACGCCCGCCGCCTCACCGAGCGCTTCGACGACGAGGCCGTCATGCAGTCCAGGCTCGACGCCACGCCCTACGACCGCCTCCGCTTCACCCTCCGCCGAGAACCCGAAGAGCCATGACCCAGGCCCCTCGGGAGCCGGGCGGGGCGGGGCACACCCGGGAGACTCAGGCCACGACGCGGCAAGCCGAAGCTCGACACGAGTCCGCTTAGTCTCCCGGGGGTGAACCGACCCGCCCGGCTCCCCCGCAAGCCCGGGTCGAAACGAACCCGAAGCGAGCCCCTGAGGCCCGGGCGTCACCCGGGCCGATGCTCTCGTGCTGTGCCACCGACGCCGGAGATGTGGCATGATGTCCAGATGGATGCCACAGTCGTATTGGGTCGGCAAGGCCGACTCGTCATCCCGGCGAAGGTGCGTGCGGCGTTGGGGCTCTCTCCCGGCGACCGGCTGAACGTGCAGCTCACGGGAAGCCGTCTCGTGCTGGAACGTCCCCAGGACGCGGTGGTCGAACTACGGCGGCTGGGGTCGACGGTCCCTCCGGATCGCTCGCTCGTGGACGAGCTGCTGGCCGAGCGTCGCGCCGCTGCCACGACCGAGTGACCGTTCTCGACGCCTCGGCCGTCCTTGCCCTGATCCACGAGGAGCCGGGAGCCGACCAGGTAGCGGTCGCCGTCCCCGGAGCCTCACTTGGAACCCCCAACCTGGCCGAGGTGATCGGCAAGCTCGTGGACGTGGACATCGACGCGAGCCGGATCCGGCAGATGCTCAGCGCTGCGGGGGTCAAGATGGAGCCGCTGCTCGCCGAGGACGCTGAGCTGGCCGGAGCGCTGCGCTCGGTCAAGGGAGGACGAGCACTCTCGCTCGGCGACCGCTGCTGCCTCGCGCTCACCGCTCGAAGCCGGCCCGCCGAAGTGCTGACCGCCGACCGCGCCTGGGCTGAGCTCGACCTGCCGATCACGGTCCGCCTGATCCGTTAGGACGCAGTCGATCCCGCCTCCAGGCGGCGTCAGGCGGCCACGAGGGCGGGGACCTCGTCGACGACGGGCGACTCCTCGTCGCCCGCGAGCAGGTCGAGCACCGCCCGCTCCACCCGGTGCTCGGAGCGGACGTCGGTCGGGGTGTCGGTCTCGCCCGGGTCGGCGCGCTCGGCGAGCGCGTGCTTGATCGTCAGCCCGCCGAGGTAGCGATCCCACACGCGGGGGTCGATGTAGGACGCGCGGCAGACCGCCGGCGTATTGCCCAGGTAGAGCGCGACCTTCTTCACAGCGGCGTTCATCGCCCGCTTGCGCGCGGTCTTCGTCGCCGCCTCCTGCCCCGCGCTGGCGAGGAAGACGGCGGCGAGGACCGTGGCGTTCCACGTCCGGAAGTCCTTGGCCGTGAAGTCCCCGCCCGTCCTCTCCTTGATGTAGGCGTTGACGTCGTCGGACTTCAGGTCGCGCCAGCGCCCACCCTTCCCCTCGCGGTAGGCCAGCAGCTCGGGGGACCCGCCGCGCCGGCGCTTGAGCGTCCGGACGACCTCGCGGACCTGCGGGTCGGCCACCGACTGGATGCGACGCTTGCCGCTCTTGGCGGTGTAGTCGAAGGTCACCACGCCGTCGGCGGAGACCGTGGCATGCTCCTTGCGGATCGTCGCCAGGCCGTAGGTCTCGGACTTCTCGGCGTACTCCTCGGAGCCGATGCGGAAGAAGCCGATGTCGAGCAGGCGCACCGCGCAGGCCAGGACCCGATCGCGCGGCATGCCCTCGCAGGCGAGGTCGCGCTCCACCCGGCGCCGGACCGGTCCGAGCTCGTGCGCGAAGGCGATCATCGTCTCGAACTTCTGCCGGTCGCGCCGCTCGCGCCACTTCTCGTGGTAGCGGTACTGCTTGCGGCCCTTGGCGTCCATCCCGGTCGCCTGGATGTGCCCCATGGGCTCGACGGAGATCCACACGTCCTCCCACGCGGGCGGGATGGCCAGCGCCGCCACCCGGGCGAGGATCTCGTCGTCCTCGACCCTCCCCCCAATCCTCATCGACGAACTCGAAGCCCTTGCCGCGCCGGCGCCGACGGATGCCCGGATCGGAGGGATCGACTCGCCGCAACCGCGCCATGTGGCGCACGTATGCCCCGCGGGCGCACGTCGGACGCAAGGTATGGCGCCCACCCGCCCGAGCGCGCCGCCTGGGTCAGCCTGCCGGCTAGGAGGCCTTGGCCTTCGGCTTCGGCTTCGGCTTCGCGGCGCGCTTCTTCGGGGCGGCGCCGTTCCCGTCGGAATCCTTCCCAGCGCGCTTCTTCGGCGTGCTGGACTTCGCCCCCTCGGCCTTGACCGCGGCGAGGCTCGCCTCCAGCGCGGCCATGAGGTCGGGCACGGGGCCGGGCTCCTCGGTGGGCGGGATGGCGATCTCCTCGCCGGCCGCCTTGCGCTCGATGAGCGCGAGCACCCGCTCGCGGTAGGTGTCCTCGTACTTCGACGGGTCCCACTCGCTGGTGAGCGACTCGATGAGCTGGCGGGCCATCCCGATCTCGCGGTCGCTCGCCTCGGCCTCGGCGGCAGCGTCGAGCTCGTCAAGGGTCGACGGGGAGACGACCTCGTCGCCGTAGTTCATCGTCGACATCGTGATCACGCCGTCCTCCGCGGCCCGCAGGGCGCACAGGTACTGCTTCTGGCGCAGGACGACGCGCGCGATGCCGACCCTGCCCGATTCGCGCATCGCCTCGAGCAGGAGCTTGTAGGGCTTGGCCGCACCCGTCGCGGGCGCGAGGTAGTACGGGTGGTCGAAGAAGACCGGGTCGATGTCGTCGAGGGACACGAAGTCCTCGATGTCGATCGTGCGGGTCGCCTTCGGGTCGAGCGACTCGAGCTCGTCCGGGGTGATGATCACGTAGCGCTCGGGCCCGATCTCGTAGCCCTTGACGATCTCCTCGTAGGGGATCTCCTCCCCGTCGACCGCGCACACGCGCTTCTGCTTGACCCGCCCGCCGTCCTCGGAGTGGAGCTGATGGAAGCGCACGCTCTTCGAGGAGACGGCGGAGTAGAGCTTCACGGGCACGTTGACCAGCCCGAAGGAGATGGCGCCGGTCCAGATGGATCTGGGCATCGCCTCCGACGATACCCCTGCTCACGCGCGCGTCAACCGCTGAGCGGCGTCTTGCCGTAACCCTCCCGGAGCTTCTCGAGCGAGGAGAAGACCGCGACGGCGCCCAGCTCGGAGAGCTCGTCGGCGCCGAAGCCGCCCGTGCGCAGGGCGAGCGTGGGCAGGCCGGCGCGGCCCGCGGCCTCGACGTCGAAGATGGAGTCGCCGATCATGACCGCGAGAGGATCCCCACCCCCCACCCCCGCCTTCCCGAGCTTCTCCAGGCCGGCCTTGATCACGTCGGGCTCGGGCTTGGTGTCCTGGACGTCGGGCCGAGGTCGTCCAGCCCGTCGTCGCGCACGCCGAGCAGGTCGAGGTAGAAGGGGAGCTCGATGCCGAACTGCCCGAAGGCCTCGTGCCACGAGACGACGTGCAGGTAGTTCGAGTCGACGAGGGTCCCGTCGATGTCGAGGACGGCGGCGGGAGGCGTCACGAGGCGAGAGCGGGAGGGTCGGCCCGCCCGACCGCGTCGCCCATCTGCTCGAGCGAACGGCGCAGCAGCCGGGAGACGTGCATCTGCGAGATACCCACCTGGTCGGCGATCTCGCGCTGGGTCAGGCCGTGGAAGAAGCGCAGGGTGACGATGCGTCGCTCGCGGTCCTCGAGCACCTCCATCCCCCGGCCGAGCTCCACCCGGTCCTCGGCCCGGTCGTACCCCGTGTCCCACACCCCGAGCTTGGACACCGGCTCGTCGTCGTCGCCCACCGGCTCCTCGAGGGGCACGGTCGAGTAGGCCTGGGCGCCCATCATCGCCTCGAGGACCTGCTCGGCGGTCGAGCCCGTCGCCTGCGCGAGCTCCTCGATCGTCGGCGAGCGCCCGAGCTTCGTGGACAGGCGATCGGCCGCCTTGGTGAGCTTCGCGTTGAGCTCCTGGATGGACCGCGACACGCGCACGGACCACGTGCGGTCGCGGAAGTGACGCTTGATCTCCCCGAGGATCGTGGGGACGGCGAAGGTCGAGAAGCGGAGCTCTCTGCTGAGATCGAAACGATCGACTGCTTTGATCAGACCGACGAAGCCGACCTGCTCGAGGTCGTCGAGGTTCTCCCCGCGGCCCGCGTAGCGGCGGGCCAGCGAGCGGACGAGGGGCATCATCCGCTCGATCAGCGCTTGGCGGGCCTCACGGTCACCGTCCTCGTGGTACCGGCGCAGGAGCTCGTACTCGTCCACCGCCGGGTCCACCGGCCGGCCGAAGGCCTTCGCGTCCTGCAACCGTACCCCTTCCCCTCGTCGTCCCCGGGTCGGGGCACAGCCTACTCCCCGGCCCTAGGCGAGTCCCTCGGCCGCGTACTCGCGCAGGTAGCCCTCGAAGAGGCGCCGGTGGCCCTCCTCGTCGCGGAGGATCGCGATGACCATGTCGTTCGTGACCGGGTCAGCGCCCTCGGTGGCCTCGATGAGCCGGTTGTAGTGCTCGATCGCGCCCGTCTCGGCCTCGACCACGCCCTTGATGACGTGGACGACGTCCGTCTGGTGCTCGGGCGGCTGGAGGTAGGACTGCTCGGCGCTGAACTCCATGGAGCCGGGGACGGTCCCGTAGAGCTCCTTGATGCGCACGGCGAACTGCTGGGCGTGCCCGAGCTCCTCCTGGATGTCCTTGTTCAGGGACTCGATGATCTCCTGCGCGCGGACGCCGTCGGGGTTGACGGAGTTGGCGATGTAACTCATCACCGTCTCGATCTCCATCCAGTAGGCCTGCTTGAGCATGTCGACGATCTCTGAGCGCTTCTCGGCGTTGGCGTCGGCGAGGATCGAGCTGGAGGGAGACGTGGAGGACATGCCCGAGGTGTGCCCACTTCCGGGAGTGATGTCACGGACGGTGGGGGCGCCACCTTCTCAGCGCAGCGCGCGGAACGCCAGGGCGGCGCCGAGGCCGTAGACGATGTGGAAGCCCACGTCGGGGACCAGGGACTTCGGGTCGTACTCCCACACGGGCGGGGCGAGCTGCATGGCGGGGAGCTGCACGAGGCTCGCGCCCCACACGGCCACCCCGAACTTGACGGCTGAGCGCACGACGGGCTGCGGGGAGTCGTGCGAACCGGAGACGATCCCGTAGGGCACTCCCCATGACGTCCCGTAGAGCACGTGCATCCCGGTGTTCAGGGCGTTCTCCGAACCCTCGGGCACCTCACGCTGGAGCACACCGGTGATGATCCGCTTGCCCACCTCCGCAGGCGTGGAGCTCGACTCGCTCCCCGTCGCCTTGTAGTAGGCCGTCTGGGCGGCGGTCATCAGCGCGGTGCCGGCCGCGCCGGCGAGAAGGCCGCGGGCGACGGCCCCGGCGGGAGAGAGCGTTCGGGTCATGGGCGAGAGCCTTACCCGAGCGCCGAGTTCGCGCAACGAACGGTTGCGTGAACACCCATCCGGGCAACTGACGGAGACATGTCCAGAGAACAGAACATCGCCACCCAGGAGCAGGCCGCCGAGAAGCTCAATTCGGGAGACATCGACGGGGCCGTGGACACGCTCTTCGCGGTCGACGCGGTCGACCACGATCCCGCGCCCGGGCAGGGCCCGGGTCGCGAGGGCTACCGCTCGTTCTTCCAGACGCTCGCCACAGCGTTCCCCGACGCCCACCTCGCGCCCGCGACGATGGTGGCCGACGACGATCACGTGGTCCTCGCCTACACGCTGACCGGCACGCACCAGGGCGAGTTCAACGGCATCCCCGCGTCGGGCCAGAAGGTCGAGGTCCGGGGCGTGCAGATCGGCCGCTTCGAGAACGGTCAGATCGTCGAGCGCTGGGGCTCGACGGACGAGCTCGGGATCATGCAGCAGATCGGGGCAGCCCCCAAGCCACCGGGCACGCTCGGCAAGCTCGCCGACAAGCTCTCGGGCTGATGGCGGTCGCTCCCCAGCAGGTCGCGCCGGGCGTGCACCGCGTCGCCGACGGCCTCGTCAACTGGTACATCGTCGAGGACGGTGACCAGCTCGCGCTCGTCGATGCGGGCTGGCCGCGGAGCTGGTCGCAGGTCGAGTCGGCGCTGAGCGCCCTCGGCCGCAAGCCGGCCGACCTCGGCACGGTCCTGCTCACCCACGGCCACCCCGACCACCTCGGCGCCGCCGAGCGCACGCGCAAGGAGACCGGGGCGGAGGTGTGGGCGTTCGAGGGCGAGGTCGCGCGGGTCAAGGGCGACGCGAAGGGCGCCTCGCCCTTCGCGCTCGTGCCGGGCCTGCTGCCCACGCTGTGGCGGCCCACCGCGACCGGGTTCGTCCTGCACGCCACCGCGCGCGGGTTCATGACCCCCACGTGGGTGTCGGAGGTGCATCCCTACGGCGCGGACGCTCCGCTGGACCTCCCGGGCCGACCCACGGTCCTGCCCACTCCCGGGCATACGGCCGGGCACGTCTCCCTGCTGTTCGCCGATCGCGGCGTGCTCATCACGGGCGACGCCTTCGTGACGCTCGACGTGCTCACGCGGGAGACGGGGCCGCGGCTGCTGCCCGATGCGCTCAATGGCGACCCGATGGCCACGCGGCGCTCGCTCGACGTGCTCGCGAGCGCCGACGCCGGCACGCTGCTCCCCGGCCACGGTGACCCGTTCCAGGGCTCGCCCGCCGAGGCGGTGACCCGGGCGCACGAGGTCTCCGGCTGACGCGAAGCGAGGGTCCGGGCGCGGGCGCCGCCCAGACGGTTAACGACCCTCGCGGTGCCCCTCGGCATCGGAGCGAGGGAGAAGGTCGGTGGCCGCGTGGTCGGTGAGCCCGGCCGGCTCTCCCGCTGCGTCCGCGGACCCCTACACCAGCTCCGACCAGAAGCGGATGTACTCGCGCTCGTGGCCGATGCCGGCCCGGAGGGCGAGGAGGCGGCCGTCGCCGCCCGCGCCCGCACCCGCACCGCGTGTCGCGGCGATCGCCTCGTAGGCCTCGAGCCTCGCCCGGTGGGCGGCGAGCTGGGCCGACGCGAGCCGGCTCGGGTCGGCGCCGAGGGCGAGCTTGAGCAGGCCGGGATCGCGCAGCTCGTACCCGCCCGTGTGCGGCTCCTCGAGCCAGTCGCGGTAGGCGCGACGCCCCCGCTCCGTGAGCGTGTAGCGCCGGCGGCGGCGGCCCGTGGTCTCCCGGCGTTCGGTGACGTGCCCGGCGCGGGCGAGACGCTCGGGCTCGGCGTAGAGCTGCGAGTGGGCGAGCGACCAGAAGTCCCCGAGCCGGGTCGCCGCCGCCTGCTTGAGCTCGTACGGGGTCGCTTCGCCGACCGCCTCGAGCAGGCCGAGCACGACGAACGACGTGGGCGTGAGCTGGACGTCCAACATGGTCCAAGATGGATGGTACTGTGGGGAGCGTTACCGTCCTGATTGGAGGGTCTGAGGAGGACTGCCCCGTTCATCCCCCACCCGTCGTCCCGACCTCTCGCGCTTGCCGGCCGGTGCGCTCGGCCTCCCGGTCACCCTGCTCGCGCGTGATGCGATGCGGGGCTCGTAGTCGTGCTGCATGCCGTCCTCATCGCCGTCCATGCCGCCGCCGGGCTCGTCGCCGGAGGCCTCGCGCTCCAGAGGCGCCGACCCTTCGGCCTCTACTTCTGGTCGCTGGCCGCGTGCCTCGGCGCCCTCGCCGCCGTCGTCGCCGTCGATCGGGGCGGGCCCGATACCTCCTCGCGCGTCCTGTCCATCGCCTTCCTCGCGCTCGGCGGCTTCATGCTCTGGCGGGCGGTCCAGGCCCGTCGTCTGCTCGCCCACGCGCCCGACGAGCGGTCCCCGCGCTACCTCGACCACCTCGGCTTCACCCTCGTCGCCCTGCTCGACGCCTTCGTCGTCATCGCGGTGCTCGACGTCAGCGGGCTCGGATGGCTCGCCGCGGTGGTGGGCGTGGCGGGGGCCGGGGCCGGCCATCGCGCGCTGGCGTCGATGAAGCGGCGCCTGGGCGCTCGCGCGCCGGACGAGGCCACAGACCGGGCGAACTCAGCCGATGGCTGAGCAGGCAGTCGCTCGCGCGAGGGCCTCACAGACCTCGGCCATCCGGTGATCTCCCAGGCGGGTGATCCTCTCCGTGAACAGGCCGACGCGCAAGCTCGCGAGGTTGTCGAGCGTCAACGCGCACTCGTCCGGCATCCCGTCCGATCGGTCCAATCCAACCTCGGTGGGGATCCCCCGGATGGTCCGCGTGGCCGGCACGGCGAGAACCTGGTTCAGGACACCGATCGCCTCATTCCGCGTCAGCACGAGAAACGGCCGGCGACCGGCCCGCGGGTCCTCGTACCACCACACCTCGCCACGTGCTACCACGGCGCATGACCGTCACGTCGCTCCTCGGCGGCGAGGCGATGGAGGAGATCGACCGCGGCATGCTCGAGGATCTCGGCCTGATCTCCCCATTCGTCCGGCCGGGCGGGCGGGACGCGCCGGTACCCCTCGGCGATCCGCTCCCCGATCCGCGCCTCCCCGTGCTCGCGCAGGTACTCGTCGAGGATCCCCCGGATCAGCCCTGAGCGAGACGTTCCGCGGCGCGAGGCTTCGGCGTCCAGCTCCGCGACGAGCTCGTCGGAGAGCTGGACCATCGCCTGGACCCGAGCCATTGGCCAATCATAGGCCAGTGGTGGTTGGAGGAGCTCAGAGCCCGCGGTCGGCCCCCTGCAGCGCGTGGGGCAGCGCGACCTCGCCGAACGGCAAGTGCACCCGGTCGCCCTCCACGGTGGCGGGCAGGAAGTTCATCGACGGCGCACGTACCCCGCGCGGGGCAGGATCGTTGCGCCGTCAATCGGACTGTCGCAGGTGGCGAGGACGAACTCTCCCTCGCCCTCCGGCGCGGGGAGCGCCTCCCCGGTGAAGTTGATCACCACCTCGTAGGCCCCCCGCCGGTAGGCGAGCACCCCGGGCGCCACGTCGTCGCGGAACTCCAGGCCGCCGGCTCCGAGCCGTCGCCGCAGCGCGATGAGCTCGCGGTAGAGGGACAGGAGCGAGCCGGGATCGTCCTGCTGGGCCGCGACCGACCGCGCGTCCGGATCGACGAGCGGCAGCCACGGCGTACCCGTCGTGAACCCGCCCTCCGGCCCGGGCTCCCACTGCATGGGGTGACGGAAGGCGTCGCGCCCGTGGCGGTCCTGAGGCGGATCGCCCCCCGGTCCGTTGCCCATCCCGATCTCGTCGCCCTGGAAGACGAACACGGGGCCGGGGAGCGTGAGCAGCAGGAGCGCGGCGGCGCGGAGGTTCTCGCGTCCGACCCGGTCCGGGAGGCGGGCGAAGTCGTGGTTGGAGAGGACCCACGCGGGCTTGCCCCCCGCGCCGGCGCCCTCGATCGCCGCGCGCACCCGCCCCGGATCCCATCCGGCGTGGAGCAGCTCGAAGGCGAAGGCGGCGTCGAGCGTGTCGAGGTAGGGCGCGAGGCCCGCGGCGGGCAGGTAGACCTCGCCCACCAGGAACGCGTCGCCGGCCGCGGCGCGGATCGCCGTGAGCGCGCCGGCGATGTCCGGCGCGTCGCGCGAGTGCCGGTGCTCGAGCCTGGCGTGCTCGGGGTGTAGCGGCAGGGGCGGCGGCCCCGCGGCGCGCGGATCGTCGCGCAACTCGGGGTCCTTGAGCAGGCGGTCCAGCGCGTCGAGCCGGTAGCCGTCGGCGCCGCGCTCCAGCCACAGGTGCACGACGTCCTGCATGGCCGCGACCACGTCCGGGTTGCGCCAGTCCAGGTCGGGCTGCTCGGCGAAGAAGGAGTGCAGGTAGAAACAGCCCGTGCCGGGGTCGCGCGACCACGCCGGGCCGCCGAACGAGGCGATCCAGTTGTTGGGCTTCTCGTCGGCCCACACGTAGTACTCGGGCCGGGTGCGGAACCACGGGTGGGCGATCGACGTGTGGCAGGGCACGAGGTCCATGAGGAGCTTCAGCCCGCGCGCGTGGGTGGCGTCGAGCAGCGCGGTGAAGTCGGCGAGGGTCCCGTACGCCGGCTCGATGCCCGTGAAGTCGGCGACGTCGTAGCCGAAGTCGGCCTGGGGCGAGGGGTAGATCGGCGAGAGCCAGACCGCGTCGGCGCCGAGCGCGGCGATGTGGTCGAGACGCGCGGAGATCCCCGGCAGGTCGCCGATCCCGTCCCCGTCCGAGTCCTGGAAGGAGCGCGGGTAGATCTGGTAGACGACGGCGGAGGACCAGTCCATGCGAGGCGGTCCTACCCTGTCAGCGTCGCCGCGTAGGGGTGCGAGCAGAGCGTCCCGCGGACCGGGCAGCCCGCGCAGAGCTCGGGCCCGGGGACAAGAGCGACCGAGAGCTCCCCGCGGGCGAGCGGCGCGGTGTGGGTGCGCAGGTGGGCCTCGAGCGCGGCACCGTCGGCGGCCGTGAAGGTACGCGCGACGGTCGCCTCGGGATCCTCGAGGAACACGAAGGTGACCTCGACCTCCTCGGCGCCCGCCCGCAGGAGCGCGAGCGCGTAGACCGCCCGCTGGAGGGTGTAGCCGGCCTCGACGATCTCGGCGGGCGCCCGCCCGCGGAGCGCGTTGGTCTTGAAGTCGACGACGAGGGCGCGCCGCCCCTCGCGGACGAGGACGTCGAGCACGCCGTCGACGAGCAGCCCGTCGTGGACGAAGGCGAAGCGCTCCTCCCGGGCCGCCCGGCGGGCGGCGGCCAGGCGGGGGAACACGGGCGAGCGGGTCAGCGCCGCGACGAGATCGGCGAGCTCGAGGCGCTGGGCGGGGGTGAGCCTCACCCCCTGGAGCCCGGCGAGAGCGTCGAGGCGGGCGGGGTGGAAGCGCAGCGGCGCGCGGTAGGCGACCTCCTCGAGCAGCGCGTGGACCAGCGTGCCGCGCAGCGTGCCGGGGAGGGCGTCACCGGGCTCCGCGTCGGTCCGGGCCGGAGGCGAGGGCGGCAGGCCGAGCCCGCGCTCGGCGTGGAAGCGGTACCCGCAGGCGGCGTAGGCCTCGAGCGCGGAGAACGAGAGCGCGGCGGGGAGCGGCGGCGGCGGCGGCGTGGCTCGGGCGGGCGGCGTGGGAGCGGCGACGCGCGCGGGAGTGGCGGGGACGGCCGGCGTGGGCGCCCGGCGGTGCGGTTCGAGCACCTCCTCCTCCCCCGGGCGGCTCACGGCCCAGCGGACGCCGTCCCGCTCGCCGCGGCGCTCACCCGCCTCCACCCGGGCGTCGATCCCGGGCACGAACGCGGGCGCGAGCCAGGACACGGGCGGGGCGGTGGGGCTCGTGGGCGACGGCCACCGGCCCAGGCGCACGGCACCCGAGAGGACGAGCTCCTCCCGCGCGCGGGTCGCGGCGACGTAGAACAGGCGCTTCTCCTCGTCCTCGTCGCGCCGGCGGCGCTGCTCGCCGAGCGCCCGGTAGGCGAGCGCCGCGCGGGCCTTGCCGCCCCCCGGGACGGCGATCCGCAGGCCCAGCGCGTCCCCATCGCCGAGGCGGAGCACCTCCGCCTCGTCGGCGAAGCGCTGGCGGCCGAGGTCGGCCACGCAGACGACTTCGAACTCGAGGCCCTTGGCCCGGTGGATGGTCATGAGGCGCACGGCGCCGAGGTCCTCGCCCTCCACGGGCGCCTCCCCCTCGCGCGCCTCGGCGGCATCCTCCCCCGCCCGCAGGGCGAGCGAGTCGAGGAAGCCGCGCAGATCGCGTCCCTCGGCCTGCTCCCACTCCCGCGCCAGCCGGACGAGCTTGCGCACGTTGGCCAGGCGCCGCGGGCCACCGGGCAGCCGCAGCAGGTGCAGGTCGTAGCCCGTGTGCTCCAGCGCGCGCTCGATCAGGGCGGCGAGGGGCCGGCCTCCCCGCTCCGCGCGCTCGGCGGCGGCAAAGGCGGCGAAGGCGGACAGGCGGCGCCGATCCTCGTCGGCGAGCAGCCCGAGCGGGGAGTCGGGCGCAGGTTCCTGGAGCGCCCACCATGCGTCCCGATCCGCCGCGGAGAGGGCCACGAGGGCGTCAGCGCCCACCCCCACGAGCGGCGAGGCGAGCACCTCGAGCAGGCGCAGCTCGTCGCGCGGGTTGGCCAGGACCGACAGCCAGGCCACGAGGTCCTGCACCTCGCGACGCCCCCAGAAGCCGCGCCCGCCCACGAGGTATGTGGGCACGCCCGCGTCCTCGAGCGCGCGGGCGTAGAGCGAGAGGTCCCCCGTGGCCCGCAGGAGCACGACGATCTCCCCGGCGGGGCGGCCCGCGTCGCAGCGGTGGGCGATCTCCTGGGCCAGGAGCCGCGCATCGGCCAGGCGCCAGGCCTGCGCGGGGGGGAGCGCTCCCGGCGGGACGAGGGCCTCGCCCTCCCAGCCGTCGGAGTCGGTGAGCAGCAGCTCGACGTGGGGGACGCCGTCGGCGGCCGGCTCGCGCGCGGGCTCGAGCGGGGTGAACGACGGCCCGAGCACGGAGCCGAAGGCGCGATTGAGCGGGGCGACGACCTCCGGGCGCGAGCGGAAGTTCTCCGTGAGGCCGAGCGTCCGCGCGGGCCCGAGCCGCGCGGCGCGCTCGGCCAGCCCACGCACGTCGGCGTGGCGGAACCCGTAGATCGCCTGCCAGGGGTCGCCGACCGTGAAGAGGTTGTCCGCGGCGATGAGCTCGAGGAGCTCGAGCTGGAGCGGGTTCGTGTCCTGGAACTCGTCGACCATGACGAGCACGAAGCGCTCCCGCCAGCGCTCCCGCAGGGCGGGGTGGGCGCCGAGCAGATCCCGGGCGCGGAGCTCGAGGTCGGCGAAGTCCAGCGCGCCCCGGGCCGCCTTGACCTCGGCGTAGGCGGCGGCGAAGCCACGCACGAGGGCGTCGAGGCGCGGCACGGCGGCGGTGGCGCGCGCGTCGAGGCAGGCCTGGACGAACCCCTCGACGCTCTCGCGGTAGGCGTCGCACGCCGGGCCCTTGAGACCATTGCCGTTGCCCCTCGGCAGCGCGAGCGCGGCGAGGCGGTGGTGTGGCGGGACGGGGTCGAGCGCCTCGGCGAGCAGCGCGCCGCAGCCCTCGAGGGCGAGGGCGGCGCGCTCCGGCGGCGCCGGGACCTCGGCGTGGACCTCCTGGAGGGCGCCGCGCAGGGCGTCGGCCGCGACGCGGACGGCGGGGGCGCCCGCGGTCGCCGGGGGCGCGGGCAGCGCGACGGGCCGGCCGCGCGCGCGCAGCTCGGCGTGCGCGCCGCGGACCGCGTCGCGCAGGCGCGGGGCGCCGTAGGCGGCCAGGAGCTCCTCGGCTGGCTCGCCGCCGTCGCGGACCCAGGCCGCGAGGGCGGTGTCCCACGCCGCGCGCTCGGTGCGCTCGGCGGCGACCTCGTCGGAGACGGTGAAGCGCGGGTCCAATCCGGCCTGGAGGGGGTGGGTGCGCAGGAGCCGGGCGGCCCAGCCGTGGATCGTCCCGATCCAGCCGCTCTCGGCCGCGCGCGCGTCCTCCTCGCGCCCGGCGTCGCGCAGCCGGTCGCGGATGCGCTCGGCGAGCTCCCCCGCCGCCTTCTCGGTGAACGTGATGGCGAGGATGCGCCGGGGGTCGACGCCGTCCTCCGTGACAGCGGCGACGAAGCGCTCGGTGAGCACGCGCGTCTTGCCCGAGCCCGCCGCGGCCGTCAGGTGGAGGTCGCCCTCCCGACGGGCGACGGCGGCCCGCTGCTCGGGTGTGAGCGCGGTCACGCCGCCGCGCTCCGGCAGATCCCGGGGTAGCGGCAGCCGTAGCCGCCGCAGGCGTCGGGGCGCGGCGTGAGCTTTCCCGTCCGCAGCTCGCCCGCCAGGCGGACGACCTCCTCCTCGGCCTGGGCCAGTAGCTCGTCGACACGCTCCGAGGCGCAGACGTCGCCGTTGACGAACGCCCCGCTCGCCTTGAGGTCGCTCTCGTCGCGGACGAGGCCGCGCGGGCGCAGGTCGGCGTCCTCTCCTCCACGCAGCGGCTGGTAGAGGCCGCCGGCCGGCATGAGGTCGAGCAGGTCGCGCACCGCGAGCATGTAGAGGGCGACCTGGAGCCGGCCGGACTCGACCCAGCGCCCGCCCGCGTAGGCGGGGTCGGCGCGACCGCTCTTGTAGTCGCGGACGAGCGCGGTCCCGTCCGGGCCGAGGTCGAGGCGGTCGATGGCGCCGCGGACGCGCACGACGTCCGGGCCGGTGCCGAGCTCGAGGGCGGGGCGGCTCTCCTCGTCTTCGAAGCCGAAGCGCAGCTCGAACTCCGCGGGCTCGAAGGGCAGCTCACCCTCGGCGAGCGCGAGGCGCAGGTAGCGCCGCAGGTCGGCCTCGGCGGCGCGGACCGTCGAGCGCGCCACCGCCCGGGGCAGCTCGGCCTCGAGGCCGGCGCGCTCGGCCTCGACGGCGCGGTGGAGCTCGGCCTCGGCGCGGGCGCGGTTGCCCGGGTGAATGCGAGCGGTGCCGGTGGCCTCCTTGAGAGCCCTCAGCGTGCGCTCGAGCACGGTGTGGATGAACGCGCCGCGCCTGAGCGCCTCGGCCTCGGGGGCGAGCTCGGCGGGCTCGAGCTGCTTCTCCACGAGCCAGCGCACGGGGCAGGACGCGTAGGCCTCCACCGCGCCGGCCGAGAGGATCTCGCCGTGGCGGGCGAGCGCGCGGACGGCGGGCAGCTCGAGGTCGCCGAGCACGGGCGGCGCCTCACGGGGGGCGGCGGCGGCCTCGGCCCGCGCGCACTCGCGCCGCGTCGGAGCCTCGGCGAGCGGCCAGGTGACGTCGGCGAGGCGGCGCGTGCGCGTCGGGAGCGGCGCGAACAGCGCGCGGACGTCGGCGAGGAAGGGCGAGGCCGACTCGGCCCGGCCCTCCTCGTCGGAGGAGCGGTAGGAGAGCACGACGCGCTCCGTCGCGCGCGAAACGCAGGCGTAGAAGAGGTAGCGCTCCTCGGCGAGCGGGTCGAGGCCGGCGCCGAGCCTCAGGCCGGAGGCCTGCGCGAGCGCCTCGCGCTCCTCCTCGGAGAGGAAGGGCTCGGGCCGCGGCGGCCGGGGGAAGACGCCCTCCTGCAGGCCGCAGACGATCACCGCGCGGAAGCGCCGCGCCCGGATGCCGAGCGGGTCGCAGAGCAGCACGGCGCCAGGCCGGGCGCTCTCGCCGAGGGCGACGGGCACCGCCGCGAGCACGGCGGGCAGCTCGCGGGGTGTGAGTGGGGCGCCGAGGCCGGCGTCGGCGAGCGCGGCGAGCTCGTCCAGCGCCCCCGCGAGCGCGGCGTACGTCCGTGCCTCGTCGGCGAGTGCGCCGCAGAGGAGGGGCGCGGCGCCGCGGTGGGGCGCGCCCCACAGGCGCTCGAGCTGGCCGCGGGCGGCGCGGAGCAGGGGCCCGGAGCCGCGGTCGGCCGCGGTGGCGAGGACGTCGAGCGCATCGAGGGGGAAGGCGGGGTGGTCCCGCTCCCAGCGGGCGCGGGCGTCTCGCGCCGTGGCGATCCGCTCCTGGCGGCAGGCGAGCTCGAGCGCGTCGGCGAGCTCGGGGACGGCGAGGAAGCCGGGGGCGCGCAGCCAGTCGACCAGGGCGCCGGCCCCAGCGCCGGGATCGAGCGCCGCCGCGAGGAGGCCGCGCAGCGCGCGACCGAGCGTGGTGTGTCCGGCGGGCACGGTGCCCGTCCAGGCCGTGGCGATGTCGTGGGCGGCGAGGGCGGCGATGAGGCCCTCGGCCACCGCGCCCGGCGCGCGGTGGACCACGGCGACGTCCTCCGGGATCGCTCCGCGCGCGAGCAGGCCGGCGACCTCGGCGGCCACGAGCTCGGCCTCGGCGCGCTCCCCGCCCGCGTCGAGCACCGCGACCGCGTCGCCCGGGTCTGCGCGCCAGAGGGTGGGCTCGGGCTCCTCGAAGAGCCCGCGCTCGAGGTGGTGCAGGGCGGCGCGGGAGGCCGGCGCGTAGTGCGCGTCGCTGGCCGGGAGCTCGAGCACGCGGGGCCCGAGGCCGAGCAGCTCCTGCACCGTCCGGGCTCGCCCGGCGAACGCGGCGCGGGGCTCCCACGGGAGCGACACCCACACGTCCGCTCCGCCGGGGCCGGCGAGGGCGCTGACGGCGTCGAGCTGGGGCAGGGTGAGGTCGTCGAAGCCGTAGAGCAGGACGGGCGTCCCGCCCCACGCGCCCGGTTCGTGGCGCAGCGCGTCCAGCGCGCCCCAGGCGAATCCGGCGTCGTCCGTGCGGCCGGCGCGCGCCAGGGCGGCCGCGTAGCCCGAGTGCAGGGCGCCGACCTCCTCGGCGTAGGCACGGCGGCCGGGGTCCGCGCCCGCCCAGGCGCGCAGCGCGACCCGCAGACGGGCGGGATCGACGCGCTCGGCGCCGAGCTCGGCGAGCAGGTCCGCCGCGGCCCGGGCGAACCCTCCCGAGGCCGCCGACGGGGCCAGGACCTCGAGGCGTAGCTCTCCGATCACGCCGAGCACGATGCGCTCGCGCGCGAACGGCCCGAGCACGTCCGCCGTGAACCCCGCCCGGTGGGCGATCTCCCGCACGAGCCCGCCGAACGAGGTCACCCGCCCGCCGACCAGCGCGGTGTCCCCCGCCAGCTCGCGCTCGTAGGCCGCGACGTCGGCCCGGGTGGGCACCACGAGCAGGACCCCGCGCGCCGCGCGCGCCCGGAAGGCGCCGAAGAGCTCCCCCGCCTTGGCGGAGTTCGCGGGACCGGTGACGAGCGTGAGCGACACGACCTCCAGGGTCGCGCCGGCGGCGGATGGCCTGACGCGAACCGGAAATGCTACGCTGTGCCACGCATGGACGTCTCGGTCCGCGAGCTGCGCAACCACACCGGTCGGGTGGTGGCCGCGCTCGAGAGCGGCCAGGCGGTGGTCCTGACCGTGCACGGCCGGCCCGTCGCGGACATCGTCCCCCGGCGCGAGCGCAGTGAGCGGCGGTCGAGCGAGCAGTTGCTCGCGGAGCTCGAGGAGCTCTCCCTGCTCGCCCGTGAGCTGGGCGTCGAGTCCCGCGTCGAGGACTACGACACCGGCCTGAGCACCGATGACATGCTCTGAGTGCCCGGCTACCTCGCCGACACCAGTGTCTTCATCGCCACCGAGCACCAGCGCCCACTCGGCGTTCCGCCGGCCGGCGATGGCCGGGTATCGGTAGCGACGCTGACCGAGCTCGGTGTCGGTGTGCGCCGAGCGACGACCGAGCCGGCGCGGAAGTTCCGGGAGGCCACGCTCGTCCGTGCCCGCCGGTTCATCCCCCTCCTTTACGACGAGGCGGTGGCCGACCGGCTGGCCGAGATACTGAGCGCAGCGCGCGACCGGGGCCGTCGCGCGGGGGCGATGGACGCGATCATCGCCGCCACCGCCCTGGTCCACGGGCTGGTCGTCTGGACCCAGGACGACGACTTCGAAGTCCTCGCCGAGCTCGCGCCGGCGCTGCGCGTCCAGCACAGCTGATTTCCAATCGCTAGGCGGCCGCGGTCTCGGCGGGCGCAGCGGCGTCGCCGCCGGCCTCGGCCTCGGGCGGCTTGGCGCCCTCGCGGGCCCAGGGCTCGTCGAACTCCACGCGCCACTTGCCCTCGGGCATCTGCTCGAGCGCGAGCTTGGCCCGGAAGGAGCGGCCCGACCGGCCCTTGAAGCCGGTCACGGGCTTCTGGGTCCGCCCCGTCTGGATCAGCTCCTTGGCCACGGCGATGGGGAGCTGCTTGCCCGCCTTGGACTTCCAGATGACGAACCCGCAGCCCGGGTCGTCCTTCGACCAGCACGAGTAGCCCTTGCGGTTCTCACGGATCGTGTTGCCGCACACGGGGCACGGCCCGAGCTCCGCGCGCGGGATGCGGACCTCCTTGAGCTTCGCGTCGAGCTCGCCCACGGTGGACTCCGCGAACTTCACGATGTCGCCCATGAAGCGCCCGCGCGACTCCTCGCCGGCCTCGATGCGCGCGAGCCGGTGCTCCCAGTCGCCGGTGAGCGAGGGCGAGGTCAGCGGGTGCCCGCCGAGCAGGCGCACGACGTTCACGCCCTTCTCGGTGACCACGAGCGAGCGCCCGTCGCGCTCCACGTAGCCGACCTGGATGATCCGCTCGATGATCGCCGCCCGGGTGGCCGGGGTCCCGATGCCGGACTCCTTGAGGGCCTCGCGCAGCTCCTCCTCGTCCACGAGCTTGCCCGCCGCCTCCATTGCGGCCAGCAGCGAGCCCTCGGAGTAGCGCCGCGGCGGCTGGGTCTCCTTCTCCTCCGAGTGCACCTCCCGCGTGTCCACGGTCTCGCCGCTCTCCAGGCTCGGAAGCTGCTGGTCGCGGCCCTCGTCGTCGTCGGACGCACCTTCGCGCTGGGCCTCTTCCCCGTAGACACCACGCCAGCCGGGGACGAGCATGACCCGTCCGCGCGTCCGGAAGACGTGCGACGCGACGGTGGTCTCCACCCGGGTGTTCTCGAACACCGCGTCGGGGTGGAAGACCGCCAGGAAGCGGCGGACGACGAGGTCATACACCTTCCGGTCGTCCTCGGAGAACTTCTCGGGGCGGTGCTCGGAGCGCGTGGGGATGATCGCGTGGTGGTCGGTGACCTTCGCGTCGTTGATCACGCGCCCCAGGGGCAGGAGGTCGAGCCCGAGCACGTACTCCGCAGCCTTCGCGTACTCGCGCTGCCCGCCCACCAGCTTGGCGATGGGCTTGAGCTCTCCGATCATGTCCCCGGTCAGGAAGCGCGAGCTCGTGCGCGGGTAGGTGAGCGCCTTGTGCTCCTCGTAGAGGCGCTGGGCGGCCGAGAGGGTGCGGCGGGCCGAGAAGCCGAAGCGGGAGTTCGCCTCGCGCTGGAGCGAGGTGAGGTCGTAGAGGAGCGGTACGCGCTCCTTGCGCTGGGTCTTCTCGAGCTTGGTGATCTCCCCGCGCTGACCGCGGACGGCGGCGACGATCTCCTCGGCCACTTCGGCGGTGGCGAGCCGGGGCTGGGACTTCTCGTGGTAGCGGCCCTCGTAGACCCGGGCGCCATCGGCGGCGAACGTCGCGTCGACGAGCCAGTAGGGCTCGGGCCGGAAGGCGCGGATCTCCTCCTCGCGCCGGGCGAGGATGGCCAGTGTCGGGGTCTGCACGCGCCCGAGGGACACGGCGCCGTCGAACGACGAGCGCAGGCGGATCGTCGCCGCCCGGGTGGCGTTCATGCCCACGATCCAGTCGGCCTCCGAGCGTGAGCGCGCGGCCTCCTCGAGGAGGTGCATGTCCGCCCCGGGCCGGAGCCTCTGAAAGGCGTCGCGGATGGCGTCGGTGGTCATGGACTGCAGCCAGAGCCGGCGGACCGGCTTCTTCGCCCCCGCCTTCTGGTAGAGCCAGGCGAAGATGAGCTCGCCCTCGCGCCCGGCGTCGCAGGCGTTGACGACCTCGTCGACGTCCTCGCGCCCGAGTTGGCGCTTGACGACGGTCATCTGCTTCTGGGAGCGCTCGTCGCGGACCACGAGCCGGAAGTCGTCGGGGACGATGGGCAGGTCGGCCATCCGCCACTTCTTGAAGCGCTCGTCGTACTCCTCGGGCTCGGCGAGCTGGACGAGGTGGCCGACCGCCCACGTGATCACGTGCGACTCCGCCTCGAGCCAGCCCTCGTGCTTGGTGAACGCACCCGGGAGGACACGAGCGAGGTCCCGCCCCACGGACGGCTTCTCGGCGATGACGAGGATCTTTCCCATCTCAGGAGCGCAGGCTAGTGAGCGGTAGCGTCGCCGAGGGTGATCCGCGCAGCGACGGAGCGGGACGTTCACGCGATCGCGCGGATCTACGCGCATTACGTGCGCGAGACGCCGATCACGTTCGACCTCGAGCCGCCCGCCGAGGCCGTCTGGCGGGAGCGGATCGCCTCGCGGTATCCCTGGTTCGTGATCGAGGCGGACGGCGAGGTCGCCGGCTGGGCGAGCGGCGGCCCCTTCCGCCCCAAGGCCGCCTACGAGCACACCCTCGAGACCTCGATCTACCTCGATCCCACCCATTGGGGCCGCGGCCTCGGTCGCCCGCTCTACGGCGCGCTGCTCGCCGAGGCCATCGAGCGCGGGTTCCACGTCGCCATCGCCGGGGTCACGGTCCCCAACGACCGCTCGGTCGCCCTCCACGAGCGCCTCGGCTTCACCCGCGCCGGTACGTTCGCCGAGGTGGGCCGCAAGTTCGAGGCCTGGCACGACGTGGCGTTCTTCCGGCGCGCCTTGGCCTGATCGGGGCGGGAAGACGGGTCTGGGGAAGGGCGACCAATCCCTCAGAACGTCACGAAGGTGCGCCCGCCTCGAGTGTCCTGCCTTGTGGTTGCAGGGCAACCACCATCCAGGACAGTCGGGGAGACGACCGCTCCCCCGGAGGGAAGGGAGGCCGGGGCGTGGACCCCTCCCGCCGCGCTCCCCAGATAACCGAGCCGCAGCCCCTACCCCGCGCACGGCCCGGCACCCACCGCCGCCCGGCCCGCCCGCCGCAGCGCGGCCCGGACCACCGCGTCCGGGACCGCGAAGCCGCCCGGGCGGCGGTCGATCACCGAGGCGAAGACCGTGCCGGCGACGCGACCGCGGGCGTCGATGAGTGGCCCGCCCGAGTTGCCGTGCTGGACGAGCCCCCGGAACGTCACGATGGAGCGGCGGACGGGGCCGCGCCCGTAGGCATCCTGCGTGAGCACGCTCCGGGTCGCGCCGAGTCGGGCAGAGCGCACCCGGAATGGGCCGTTGCCCGGGAAGCCGAGGACCGCGGCGCCCGCGCCGGTCACCGCCGCCCGGGCCAGCGGGAGCGCCGGCGCGGCGAGCCCCTTGACCCGCAGCAGCGCGATGTCGACATGGGGATCGAAGACGACGACCCGGGCCGCGAGCCGGTCGCCCTCCCCGCGCGCCTGCACGGTCGTGTCCTCCTCGCCCGCCACGACGTGCGCGTTGGTGACGACCAGGCCGCCGGGCGCGACCCAGCCCGAGCCCTCCACTCCCACCCCGCACGCCGTCCCGAGCACCCGCACGACGCTCGCCCGCGCCGCGCGCACCTGGGGATCGCGGGCGATACCCCGCGGTGGCGGCCCGACGGCCGCCTCCGGTCCGCGCACCGACGGCAGCGGGTCCAGGCGCGCGAGCGCGTGGAGGATGGGACCGCTCGGCGGCAGGAGATCGTTGAGCCGGCGCAGGACCACCGAGCCGCGCACCTGGCGGCGCACGCCGCCCGGACCCGCGGCCTGCACCACCACCGCGCCGGTGATCCACACGATCCCGAGCGCCACCACCCCGGTGAGCACCGCGCCGAGCAGCCCGTCGAGCACCCCGAAGCCCGGCAGGCGGATCCAGCGGCGCAACCGCGCCCCCACCCCTTCGAGCCCCGAGGCGAGGATCCCGCCCGCCAGTAGCGCCCCCGCCAGCCCGAACAGGGGCGCGTAGGGCGAGCGCGAGCCCTGGGACAGGAGGGCCGGGCCGAAGCGCGTGCCGAGCACCGCGCCGAGCGCGAACCCGGCAAGCGACAGCGCGCCGATGACGAAGCCCTGCAGGAAGCCGTAGGCCGCGAAGAGCAGCGTGAAGGCGACGATGAGCCAGTCGAGTGTGGTCATGGGTCCGGGTCTCCGCTTACCCTGCCGTCGTGCGTCCGGCCCTTTCTTCCCTGCTCGAGGGCCGCCGGCGGCGCATCCTCACCCACGCCCTGCCCCTCGGCGCCGCCGCCGCGCTCGCCTTTCTCGGCGGCCTCCGGGCGGGCACGGCCCCGCAGCGCGCCGACCGTGCCGCGGCACGCGACTTCGCCGCGGCGTGGGCCCGGGGCGACTGGCGCGGTGCCTACGCGCTGCTCGACGCCCCGAGCCGGGGGCGCGTCCGACTCGCCTCCTTCACGGCGCTGAACACGGCCGCCCGCGCCACCGCCACGCTCCTGGCCGCCCGCGCCGGAAAGGCACGTCGCACCGGCGGGCGCGTGCAGGTCGGATTCGTCCTGCGCACCCGTCTGTGGGGGCAGCTCCGCGGCGTGCTCACGCTGCCCGTGCACGACGCGAAGGTGGCCTGGAGCCGCGCGCTTGTCTTCCCGGGGCTGCGCGCCGGGGAGCGGCTCTCGCGGCGCACCTCGCTCCCCGTCCGCGCCGCCCTCCTGGCCCGGGACGGCACGCCGCTGGCCCGGGGAAGCAACCGCTCCTCGCCCGTCGCGACCACCGCGGCAGAGGTCGTCGGCCAGCTCGAGAGCCCGCCTGCCGCCGACGCGCCCCGCCTGCTCGCCCTGGGCTATCCGCCCGCGACGCTCGTGGGCTCCTCGGGGCTCGAGCGGATCTTCCAGGCGCGACTCGTCGGCCGCCCCGGCGGCGAGCTGCGCGCGGGGCTGCGCATCCTCGTCCGCACCCGGCCCGTCCCCGCGCGCGCGGTGCGGACGTCCATCGACCTCGACATGGAGCGCGCGTCGATCACCGCGCTCGCCGGCCGCCTCGGCGGCGCCGCCGCCGTCGACCCACGCACAGGCGAGGTGCTCGCCCTCGCCGGCCTGGCCTTCTCCGCCCTCCAGCCCCCGGGCTCGACCTTCAAGATCGTCACCGCCACGGGCGCCCTGGAGGCTCAGATCGTCAAGCCCAGCACGCTGTTTCCGATCCAGACCGGCGCGGTCCTCGAGGGGCGGACTCTCTCCAACGCGAACGGCGAGGCCTGCGGCGGCTCCTTCGCGCACGCCTTCGCGGTGTCGTGCAACTCCGTCTTCGCGCCCCTGGGGGCGAAGCTCGGCGGTCCCCGGCTCGTCCGCGCCGCCGAGGCGTTCGGCTTCAACGCGCCGGTCGGCATCCCCGGGGCGAAGACCTCGACGATCCCCGCCAACTCGCTGGCCGACGACCTCCAGACCGGCTCGTCGGCGATCGGGCAGGGCCTCGTGCAGGCCACCGCCCTCCAGATGACCCTCGTGGCCGCGACGATCGCCCACGGCGGCCGGCGACCTGAGCTGACCCTGCTCGCCGGCGAGCGCCACCCCGCCGTGCGCGCGGTCCCCGCCGGCATCGCGAAGAAGGTCAACGCGCTCATGCGGGGCGTCGTGACCACGGGGACGGGCACGGCGGCGGCGATCTCCGGCGTCTCCGTCGCCGGGAAGACGGGGACCGCGGAGCTCGACGACACGACGGGCACCACGGGCGGCCCGGTCCGCCAGACCGACGCGTGGTTCGTGGCCTTCGCCCCGGCCGGACGCCCGCGGGTCGCCGCGGGAATGCTCCTCGTGGAGGCCGGCGCGGGGGGCGCGGTGGCCGCCCCCCCCGTGCGCGAGATCCTCCTGTCCGGGCTGAAGCGGCGTTAGGGGTGTTGGCGCCGGTCGCGCGCCCGGGCGAGCGCGAGGAACGTGATGATCCCCGCGGCGATCCCCACGAGCAGGCCGATGACCATGATGGAGACGCGGGGGGCGCCGTCGCGGATGACACCCAGGGAGATCCCGCCGAAGACGATCGGGGCGCCGACCGCGAAGAAGATCGCGAGGGCCGTGGGGATGGGCGGGAAGGTGAGGTCGGGCCGGCCCGGCGGGTCCGGGCCGTCCCAGGGCCGGTCCTCGCTCACAGGTCCAGCTCGACGGTCGCCTCGGTGCGCACCGGGACGTTCGTGGTCAGGATGTCGAACTCGAGCGGCCGGTTCTGGTACACGGCGCGGTTGAGCTTGAACAGCAGCATCGCGCCCTCGCGCGGGCAGCAGGTCGCGGCCACGGAGTCGGTCTCGGGGTAGAGGTCCGCAGGCGCGAGGGTCCGGGCGCGGTAGACGAGGGCGTTCTGCGTCGGGTCGATGGTCAGCGGCTCGAAGTGGTTGTCCTGCGTGTCGGTGATCGCGAAGTTGTCCGACGAGGCGTGGGGGGCCTTGCCGTCGTTCTCCACCCGCAGCCAGACGCCGAACCAGACCTCGTCGGGCTTGAGCTTCGTCTCCCCGGCGGGCACGCCCCGGAGGAGCTCCGAGTCCTCCACGAGCGAGGGGTTGAGCTCGCGGGAGAGCTGGATCTGGTACTTCAGGCCGTCCGCGGCGAGGTACAGGCCCTCCGTGTCGGCCTGGGTGGAGGCCCCCCCCTCGTTGCCGCAACCCGCGAGGGCGACGACGGCGAGGGCGAGCGTCAGCGCGAGGGCGAGGCGGCGCACGCCGGGGGAGGCTACCGACCGCCCACGGTGGGCCGGGTGCCCTGCCCGCGATCCTCCTCGAGGATGGCGCGGAGCCGGGAGAGGGCGCGCGAGAGCTTGCGCTTGAACCATCCGCGACCGGCCAGAACCTCCATGAGGCGGTCCGAGGGCAGGCGCGGCGCCGTCTCGAACGTCACCTCGACCCGGGTCGTCCCGGCCGCGCCCGAGGTGAGGCGCCACTCGCCCCGCTGGCGGATCCGGTTGAACTTCCCGCCCCGCCCGTGCTGGACGATCCGGTAGGGCGGCTCGACGTCCACGAACGTCATGTCCGCCCAGGAGAAGCGGTTCAGGGGCGCGCCGACCCGGAAGCGAGCACCGGCGCCCTTCCCGTAGGAGTCCAGCCGCGTGAGGTGCCAGTCCGTGAGGAAGTGGTCGCAGAACTCCGCGTGGTTGGCGATGTCGGCGAGGTAGGCGAAGACCTCCTCGCGCGGACGGTCCACGGTCACGGCGACGGAGACGGGGTCCACGCCCGGGAAATACTACGCGGCGGCGGCGGGCCGCACGGCGTGCCCCCACTCGGGCGAGCGCACGTGCTCGCACGCGACGGGCGTCTCGCGGCGCTGGGAGCGGCAGAGCGCGCAGAGCATCCGTCCGCTCTCGCGGCCGCTCTCATAGAAGTAGACCTCCTCGCCCACCAGGGGCGTCCGCCGGCAGGACGCGCAGCGGGAGCGATCGGCGACGAGAGCGCCGACGCCGCGCCGCAGCAGCCAGCGCTCGAGGTCGGTCTTCGCAGGAGATAGAAGGCGCATGGATAGGGCTTTCGCCGCTCCCCACGGTCCCCCTCCCGGCGGTTCTAGACTGGCGCGTCCATGGCGGCGGTCATCGCGGTCCTCTCCCAGAAGGGCGGCACGGGCAAGACCACGACGGTGCGGACGCTCGCCGACGTGTTCCGCCGGGCCGGCCTCGACGTGCTCGCCGTCGACCTCGACCCCCAGGGCAACCTCTCGGACTACTTCGACGTCGCCCCCGACGCGAGCCCCTCGGTGGCCGACGTGCTCACGGGCAACGCGAAGGCCGACGCGGCGATCCACGACGACGTCATCCCGGCGAACCTGACGCTCGCCGAGGCCGAGCTCGTGCTGGGCGGGAAGATGGGCCGGGAGCTCACGCTCAAGCGGGCGCTCAAGGACGTCCGGCGCCGCTATGACGTGGTGCTCATCGACTGCCCGCCGGCGCTCGGGCTGCTCACCGTCAACGCGCTCGTGGCCGCGGACTGCGCCCTGCTCTCGGCCGAGGCGCAGTACTTCGCGATGCAGGGCGTCGAGCAGGCTCTCCAGGTCATCGATCTGGCACGCGACGAGCTCAACCCCGACCTCGAGTGGCTCGGCGTGGTGCTGAACATCGCCGACATGCGCACCGTCCACTCGCGCGAGGCGTTCGCGTCGCTCGGGCGGCACTTCGGCGAGAAGCTCTTCCCGACGACGATCCGCGCCTCCATCGCCTACGCGGAGTCCGCCGAGCGCGCGCTGTCGATCCTCGACCACCGGCCCGATCTCGGGACGGACTACCTGCGGATCGCCGAGGAGGTGCTCGCCCGGCTCGGGCTCCGCGAGCCGCGCAGGCGCGTCGCGGCGCTGCTCGCCGAGGTCGAGGGCGACTCCCGGGCGCCCGCGGGGGCCTGAAGGTCCGGCCCCCACGCGCCGATCTTCTCCAGTGTGATCTTCGCTCCCCCGCCGGTCCCTATCGGCCCCCCGGCCGCACAGTCGGTCCGACTGCTCGCGCCGGCGCTCGCCCGGTCGGCACCGGGAGGCCCCGTGCTCGTGCGCCTCCCCTCCCGCACCTCCTTCGACTCCCCGCGCTACCTCGCGGTGGTCGCCCAGCGGGGGGCGTGGCTGGGGGTGCTCGCGCCCGAGCTGCGCGGCGGTCGGGTCGGCTGGATCTCCGCCCGGCGCGACGTGCTCGTGGAGCCCGCCGACTGGCGCATCGACGTCTCCCTCGCCCGACGGCGGGTGACGGTGCGCGCCTCGGGCCGGGTCATGCAGTCCTTCCCCGTGGCCACCGGCGCCGCGCTCACCCCCACCCCGACCGGCACCTACGGCGTGACCGACCGGCTGCGCTTCTCGGGCGGCTCGCCCTACGGCTGCTGTGCGCTCGCCCTCACCGGCCACCAGACCGCGATCGCGCAGGGCTGGGGCGGCGGCGACCGCCTGGCGATCCACGGCACCACGAACGAGGCGTCGATCGGCACCGCGGCCTCCCACGGCTGCCTGCGTGCCCGCCGCACCGACGTGGCGCGCCTCGTGGCCACGGTGCCGCTCGGCACGCGGGTCGTGGTGCGCTGAGCTCCTGGCTGGTTGGCTCCAGCGCATCGACGAGCTCGCCGACTGAACGCCGTTGGGTCGCGGGAACCGGGGATCGTCCACGGGGCGGTCGAGTCCGTCCCGCGAGCCGATCCCCATGGACAGCATCTCCGCGTCTATACAGGCAGGTACCTCGTATATACTCACGGGGTGGCCAAGCACTTGATCGACCTCGATGAGAACGCGCTCGGCGCGGCGCGGGCCGAGCTCGGCACGACGACGATCAAGGACACCGTCAACGAGGCGCTCCGCCGCGCCACGCCTCTGCGCGAACGCCAGGTGGCGGCCGCCCTGGACGTGCTCGCCGACGCTCGTCTCGACGATCGCTCCGACGCGTGGCGCTGAGCTTCCTGCTCGACACGAGCGTGCTCAAGCGCCTCGGCCGCACCGAGGTGCGCACGGTGGTCGAACCGCTGGCGGCTGCCGGTCGGCTCGGTCGTCCCGGCATCTGCGACCTCGAAGTGGGTTACTCGGCGCGCAACGCCGACGAGTGGGATCGACTCGTGGGAGCACTCGACGCGTTCAACCGCGTCGAGACGACCGCGGCGCACCTGCGCCGAGCACTCCAAGTGCAGCGCCTGCTCGCCGAGCGCAGTCAGCGCGGGCGCAAGATCCCCGATCTGTTGATCGCCGCGGCAGCGGAGGATCTCGACGTCGCCGTCCTCCACTACGACGCCGACTTCGACGCCATCGCCTCGGTCACCGGCCAGCGCTGTCAGTGGGTCGTCGCCGCCGGCAGCTTGCCGTGACCGGGCGGTACCGGTAGCCCTTCCGCTGTCGGACGCGTGCCTGCCGGGGGCGGCGGTCAGGCGGCAGGGATCGTCGCGTAGGCCATGCAGCCGCTCGTGCGGAAGTCCGCCGGCCGTCCGAGCGCGATGTGGAGCTCCTCGGCGGTCCTCGGCGCGGCGACCTCACCCGCGCGGTGCAGGACCTCCAGGTAGCGCCGCCCTCGGCGTGTCTGGACGACGAGGCCGGCGAGATGAAGCTCTCCGCCCGGCGCCAGCTGCGCGCGCAACGCGCTCACGAGCGCGGGCAGGTCGTCGAAGAGGTGGGTTAGCCCGAGGCCCAGGACGGTGGTGAACCCGTGCGCCGGGAACGGCAGGGCGAGGAGGTCGGCCTGCACGAGGCGGATATGCGCCGGCGCCTCGGGCTCGTCCTCATCCCACGCCGCGGCGATGCGCCGCGCGGCGCGTGCGAGCATCGTCCGGGACAGGTCGACCAGCACCGTCGGACGCCGCGAGTGCGCGTGCAGCTCCGCGGTCGCCGCCGCTGATCCGGCCGCTGCCTCCAGCAGCGGCCCCTCGGCCGAGGCGATGCCCGCCGCGGCGAACCGGGCGTAGTCATCCGGCGCCGTGCTCCACGCCAGCCGGTTGTAGGTCCGTGACCGCACAAGAAGGTCGTACACGGCGGCCCGCCGGTCGTAGGCCACGCCCGACCGGTCAAGCTCAGATTCGATTCTCCACATGGAGAAGACAGTAGCGCCTACCCTTCTCCAGGTGGAGAAGAAGTCTCGGACCTGCTTGCTGGATGCAGCGCTCGAGCTACTCGGTCGATCCGGGGCCGGCAGCCTGACGGTGCGCGCCGCCGAGGACGCCGCCGGCCTACCCCACGGCTCGGTGCGCCATCACTTCGGCGACCGGGCGGGGATGGTCACGGCTCTCTTCGACCATCTCGCCGAGCGGGAGGGCGAAGCGTTCGCGGGCACCACCGTGGCCGCGTTGGCGCACTGGCTGGGACCGGGCCGGACCCTGACCCTCGCCCGCTACGAGCTGTTCCTCATGGCCGCGCGCGACCCCGCACTTCGCCCGCCGCTCGTCCGGGCCCGGGATCGGTTCGTCGCCGTGGCCGCCGAGCGTGTCGGCGCGACAGCCGCGCCCGCGGTCGTCGCGGCGCTGGACGGACTGGTCCTCGACGCGCTCGTACGTGGTCAGCACGACCCGGACCGGCTGGGCGCGGCGGTGGCTCAGATCACCGGTCACGGGCACCCCCGGTAGCGGTCATCCGGACGCACGCGACGAGCCCGGGGCTCAGAACACCACGGTCCGCGGCCCGTCCACGAGCACGCGGTCGTCCAGATGCCGGGTCACCGCGCGGGCGAGCACGACCCGCTCGATGTCGCGGCCGATGCGGGCGAGGTCCGCGACCGTGTCGCGGTGGTCGACGCGGATCACGTCCTGCTCGATGATCGGGCCGGCGTCGAGCTCCTCGGTCGCGTAGTGCGCGGTGGCGCCGATGATCTTCACCCCGCGCTCGCGCGCGCGCTCGTAGGGCGCGGCGCCCGCGAACGCGGGCAGGAAGGAGTGGTGGATGTTGATCACGGGGCAGCCGACCCGGGAGAGGAAGTCGCCCGAGAGCACCTGCATGTAGCGGGCGAGGACGAGCAGGTCGATCCGGCCGGCCAGGAGCCCGAGCTGCGCCGCCTCGGCCTCCGCCTTGCGCGCGCGCTCCACCGGCACGTGGTGGAAGGGGACGCCCACGACCTCGACGTCGCGCCGCGCATCGGGGTGGTTGGAGACGACCTGGGTGATCTCGCCGCCGAGCTCCCCGCGGCGCCCGCGCCACAGCAGATCGATGAGGCAGTGCTCCTCGCGGGAGACCAGGATGGCGATCCGGCGCGGGTCCGCGTCCCACGTCACGCGCCATTCCATCGCGAAGCGAGCGCCCACCTCGCGCCCGAAGGCCTCCTCGAGCTCCGCGCGCCGCTCCTCGGCGCCGGGCAGCTCGAAGGCCATGCGCATCAGGAAGCGCCCGCCGGTCGGGTGCGTCGAGTACTGGTCCGAGGACGTGATGTTGGCCTCGCGCTCGAACAGGAAGCGCGAGACCGCGGCCACGATCCCCGGCCCGTCCGGGCACGAGACGAGCAACCGGGCGCTCACACGCGCACCACGTCGGCGCCCTGGGGCTCGAAGGGAATGCGCCGCAGCTCGGCCCAGCCCTCGGCCTCGGGCGCCAGGCGCTCCATGAGTCCCCGCGTCATCTCGTAGTGCGACCAGAAGAGCACGGACGGCCCCGCCCCCGACAGCGTGGCGCCGAGGGCGCCGAGCTCCTGCGCGCGCGCCAGCAGCGCCGCCGAGCGGGGGAAGAGCCGCGCCCGGTGGGGCTGGTGGAGGCGGTCGCGCAGGCCACGGCCCACGAGCTCCCAGTCCCCCGTGGCGAGACCGACGGCGAGCAGCGCCGCGTGCGCGGCGTTGAACGCCGCATCGGCCAGCGGGACGGTGGCGGGCAGCGCCGCGCGGGCCTCGGCGGTCCCCACCCCCGCGTGCGGCACGAGCAGGACGGCCTCCAGGCCGGCCGGCGTGTCCACCCGCGCCACCCGCCCCTCCGCGCACACCACGAAACCCCCGCAGAGCGCGGCGGCGGCGTTGTCGGGATGGTCCTCGAGCGTGGTGGCGAGCGCGAGCACGTCGGCGTCGAGCTCGAACAGGTGATCGGCAGCGAGCAGCCCGGCCACCCGGGCGGCGGCGGAGGAGCCGAGGCCCCCCGCCAGCGGGATCCGCGAGGTGACCCGGAAGGTGAAGCCGTCGGCGGGGGCGAGCCGCTCCCAGGCCTCCACGAGCACGTTGCTGCGATCGCGCGGCACGGGCAGGTCGGTCTCCACCCCGAACGTCCCCGTCTCCTCCACGTCGAGCTCGAGGTGGAGCGAGAGCGCGGCGGCCATCGAGTCGAAGCCGGGCCCGAGGTTCGCCGAGGAGGCCGGCACCCGCACGCGCCGCCGGCGGTTCACCCGAGGACCGCGCGCTCCACGTCGGCCAGCACGGGCTCGCAGGGGATCACGCCGCCTGCGGTGTCCAGCGCGGTCTGCGGATCCTTGAGCCCGTGGCCGGTGAGGACGCAGACGACGCTCTCGGCGCCGCCCACCCCGTGGCGCAGCAGCCCGGCCACGCTCGCCGCGCTCGCCGGCTCGCAGAACACGCCCTCCGCGGCGGCCAGGAAGCGGTAGGCGGCGAGGATCTCGGAGTCCTCGACGGCGGCCACCGTCCCGCCCGACGACGTCATGGCGTCCATCGCCTCCTCCCAGCGCGCGGGACGGCCGATCCGGATGGCGCTCGCCACGGTCTCCGGCTTCTCCACGGGAGCGCCGAGGACCAGCGGCGCCGCTCCCGCGGCCTGGAAGCCGAGCATCCGCGGCGCCTGCCCGATCGTCTGGAAGCCCCACCAGTAGGCGGTGACGTTGCCCGCGTTGCCCACGGGGATCGCCAGCGCGTCGATGGGCCCGAGCTCGTCGGCGATCTCCCAGGACGCGGTCTTCTGCCCCTCCAGGCGGAACGGGTTGACGGAGTTCACGAGCGCGATCGGGTGTTTGTCGGTGAGCTCGCGGACGAGGGCGAGCGCCTCGTCGAACCCGCCGCGCAGGGCGATCACGCGCGCGCCGTGCATGAGCGCCTGGGCGAGCTTGCCCGTGGCGATCCTCCCGTCGGGGACGATGACCGCGCCGCGCAGCCCCGCCCGCGCCGCGTAGGCCGCGGCCGAGGCGGCGGTGTTCCCCGTGGAGGCGCAGATGATCGCCTCGGCGCCCTCGCGGACCGCGGCGGAGACCGCGCACGTCATCCCGCGGTCCTTGAACGAGCCCGTCGGGTTCGCCCCCTCGAGCTTGAGCCACACCTGCGCACCCACGCGCTCGGACACCCGCGGCGCGGGCACGAGGGGCGTCGAGCCCTCGTGCAGCGTCACGACGGGATCGTCCGGCGCGAACGGAAGCCGGTCGCGGAAGCGCTCGATGAGGGCGGGCATGGCTAGGGGTGCCGGAGGCGGGGGGCACCGCTCGGCGAAGCCGAGTGGTCCGATGGCCGCCGGAGGTGGGCCCCCAGGTCGCGAATAGCGACACATGCTCTTCGCACCCGCTGACGCCCGGCGTGGATCACGTGAACTCCTCCTCGATGACCCGGATGGCGCGGGGGGACGCGCGGACGAAGTCCAGCGCGCCGATCAGGTCGCGCGCGGCGTAGAAGCGGGACTCGAGCACCGGGTGCACGACCATGACCAGCCGCGCCCCCTCCCCCAGCCCCTTCTGGACCACGCTCTTCACCGACACCCCCTGGAGGCCGAGGATCTGGGCGACCTGTCCGAGCACGCCCGGCCGGTCGTCCACCTCGAGGTGCAGGTAGAAGGCGGAGGCCACGTCCTCGACGATCGCCAGCGCGCCGGACGGGGCGGGGGTGCAGGCGGGCGGGATCATCGCCGAGATCACGTCGCCGAGCACGGCCGACGCGGTCTGGAGCCCGCCGGCCCCCGGGCCCGACATGGTGATCTCCGTGATCGTGTCGGACTCGACGGTCACCGCGTTGAACGGGCCCGAGACGCTGGCCAGGGGATGGCCGGGGTAGAGGAAGGCGGGGTGCACGCGGACGGAGAGACCCCACAGACCCGGCTCCGCCGGGTGCCCTGTGCGCTCGGCGGTGCCGATGAGCTTGAGGCTCAGGCCGAGACCCTCCGCGTACTGCATGTCGTCGGGGGTGATGTGCTCGATGCCCTCGTAGCGGACCTCGTCGAGGTGGACGGGGGTGTCGAAGGCGAGGCGCGCGAGGATCGCCATCTTTGCGGCGGCATCCCGTCCGCTGACGTCGTCGGAGGGGTCGGCCTCCGCGTAGCCCAGCGCCTGGGCCTGGGCCAGCGCGTCGGCGTAGCTCGCGCCCGTACGCGCCATCTCGGAGAGGATGAAGTTCGTCGTCCCGTTGACGATCCCGTGCAGGCGCTCCACGTGCGCCGCGGCGAGCGACTCCTGGAGCACGCGGATGACCGGCACGACGCCGGCGACCGCGGCCTCGAAGCGGAGCTGCACGCCGTGCTCGCGCGCGGCGGCCCACAGCTCCTCGCCGTGCTGGGAGAGCAGGAGCTTGTTGGCGGTCACGACGTGGCGCCCGGCGGCCATCGCGCGCAGGACGTGGCCGCGGGCGGGCTCCACCCCGCCCATGAGCTCCACGACGAGGTCGGCGTTCTCCAGCACCTCCGCGAAGGAGCCCTCCGAGCGGGTGAGGATCCGGGTGATCTCCGGGCGGCGCCCCGTGATGTGGGCGACGTGGTCGGCCCGCGCCGGCAGCAGCTCCGCGAAGGCGGCGCCGACCGTGCCGTGGCCGAGCAGGCCGATCCGGAAGGGCTCAGAGGTCACGGGCGAGCAGGTCGTCGTAGGTCTCGCGCCGCACGACCACGCGCGCGTCCCCGTCTGAGCAGAAGACCACCGGCGGGCGGGGGACGCCGTTGTAGTTGTTGGCCAGCGCGTGGCCATAAGCGCCGGTGGCGAGGGTCACGACGAGGTCGCCGGGGACCGCGTCCCCGAGGGGCGTGTCCCACACGAGCACGTCGCCCGACTCGCAGTGCTTGCCCGCGAGGCGCGCCGGATCGCCTCCGCCGCGTCGGTTCGCGAACGCGGCCTCGTAGCGGGAGTCGTAGAGCATCGGTCGCAGGTTGTCGGACATCCCGCCGTCGACCGCCACCCAGGTCGAGACGTTGTGCTTGACCGTCTCCACCGTGTAGAGGGTCACGCAGGCGTTGGCCACGAGGGCACGGCCCGGCTCGAGGACGATCCTCGGCCCCGGGGGGACCGCTTCCACCACCGCGTCGAGGTAGGCCTCGACGCTCGGAGCGGACTCGTGGAGGAGATAGGACGTGCCGAGCCCTCCGCCGACATCGAGCACCTCCCAGTCGCCGAGGGACATGAGCGCGGCGATCCCGGCCCGGAACGGATCGAGGTCGAAGAGCTGCGAGCCGATGTGCATGTGCAGCCCGCGCAGCCGCAGCGAGTCCGTGCTTCGGACGCGGGCGATCGCCTCGCGGGCCTCGCCGAGCCCGATGCCGAACTTCGACCCGGCATGCCCGGTGTGCACGGCGTGGTGGGTGTCGGCCTCCACCCCGGGGGTGACGCGGATGAGCACGTCCTGCGGGCGGCGGGCGAGAGCCTCGACGCGCGCGATGTCGTCGAAGGAGTCCAGGACGACGGTGCCCACGCCCGCGCGCAGCGCGAACGCGACCTCCTCCTCGCTCTTCGCGTTGCCGTGCAGGGTGATGCGCTCCGGGTCGAAGCCGGCATGGAGCGCCGTGTGGAGCTCGCCCCCCGAGGCGACGTCGCATCCGAGCCCCTCCTCGGCGAAGACGCGGAGCACCGCCGTGGCGGGGAAGGCCTTGGAGGCGAAGAGGACCTCGGAGCCCGCGCGCCGGGCGGCGAGGCCGTCGGCGAAGCGCCGTGCGCGGACACGCAGGTCGTCCTCGGCCACCACGTACGCGGGGGTGCCGAGCTCCCGGGCCACGTCGACGAGGTCGCAGCCACCGACCTCGACGTGACCCGACGCAGTGCGGCGGGTCCCGAGGGGCCAGTGATCGGCGAGCGCAACGGCGGTGGGCACGGGAGGCGACATGATGCCGCACATGCGCCTGCCGACCCCCGAGGGCCCGGCGGGCCGCGAGCCCCGTGGTGGGCTGGCCGCGACGCTGTGGACGCCGCCGGGCGAGCCGCGCGGCACGGCGTGTTGCCCGGCGCCGGCTCGGCCAAGGAGTCCCATCACGACTGGGCGCGGGCCTGCCGCAGCGCGGGCTGGACGGCCCTGTGCGTGGACCTCCCCGGCCACGGGGAGACGGGCGGCACGCTCGGCGCCGGGGTGCTCTCACCCCTGCGCGCCGCCCTCGCGGGGCTCCCGGCGCCGTGGGTGCTGCGCGGCTCGAGCATGGGGGGCTACCTAGCGCTCGTGCTCGCCGAGGGGCTGGGCGCGGCGGCGGTGGTGGCGATCTGCCCGGCGAGCGCCGACGGGCTCGCGCGGGGCCTGCGCGGGGACGGGCTCGGCTTCGCGGTCGATCGGGAGGCGTTCGGGGCGTTCCTCGCCGAGCACGACGAGCTCGGAGCCGCGGGCGACCTGACGATCCCCGTCCTCCTGCTCCATGCGGAGGGGGACGAGCGCGTGCCCGTCGCCCACTCCCGCGCGCTCGCCTCGCGGCTGCGGAGCCCCGCCTCGCGGCTCATCGCCGTCCCCGGGGGGCACCACCGCTCCGTCCAGCACGACGCCGAGCTCCAGGGCGAGGCCCTGCGCTGGCTCGGGCGGGCGCTCTAGAGGCGTGATGTGGGTTCATCGTCCGTCGTAGGCAGCGAGGGCGCGGGGTGGGCGGTGGAGGAGGGTGTTGATGAGCATGGCGAGGGTGAGCGCGAGGAGGCGTTGGGCGATGCGTTGCGCGAGGCCGGGGAGCGTTTTGGC
>JAABUL010001052.1_pt1 | contig 54969 bp, 58 predicted proteins | sample 5559151 | NCBI WGS metagenome assembly JAABUL01 (sample SAMN10711876, study PRJNA513368) | rock metagenome | isolation source: Antarctica rocks | place: Antarctica: Victoria Land, Pudding Butte sud
TGCAAAACCTAGAAACCACAGGCACTCTCACCCGCGACGAATTCCACGGTGAGTGGAACTACACGCTGCACCCGCAACCCAACGACACGCCCGACCTGAACCAGGTTAATTAATCACCAGCCCTAAGTTCTGTCGAACCCGGTGGCCGAGCACCAACACCCTTGCTAGTCGTTCTCGTCGGCGGCAGCGGGTAGCTTGCCTTTGATCAGGTCCATCACGGCCGAGTCGGTCAGTGTGGTGACGTCACCGAGTTCGCGGTGCTCAGCCACGTCCCGCAGCAGGCGGCGCATGATCTTGCCGCTGCGGGTTTTCGGAAGTTCCGCCACGATCAGCACCTGGCGAGGTTTGGCGATGGCCCCGATCTCGTGTGCGACGTGATCGCGTAGCTGTTTGATCAGTGCGGACCCTTGCGCCGCTGTGAGCACATCGCCCGTCCGATTTTCACGCAGGATGACGAAAGCGACGATGCCCTGGCCGGTCGTCGGATCGTTGGCACCGACGACCGCCGCCTCGGCGACCGCGGGGTGCGAGACCAGCGCGGATTCCACTTCGGTGGTCGAGATGCGGTGGCCGGATATGTTCATCACGTCGTCGACCCGGCCGAGCAGCCAGAGATCGCCGTCCTCGTCTTTCTTCGCCCCGTCCCCGGCGAAATAGAAGCCCTGGTCGGCGAAGCGGGACCAGTAGGTCGAGATGTATCGCTCGTCGTCACCCCAGATGCCGCGCAGCATCGACGGCCACGGCTGCGTGAGGACCAGCAGTCCGCCGCCGCCGTTCGGTACTGGTATGCCGGCGTTGTCGACCACGTCAGCGTCGATTCCCGGCAGCGCTTTGGTGGCCGAGCCGGGTTTGGTGGAGGTCACCCCGGGCAGCGGGCTGATCATGATGGCGCCTGTCTCGGTCTGCCACCAGGTGTCGACCACCGGAACCCGGTCGCCGCCGATTACCCGTTGGTACCAGATCCACGCTTCCGGGTTGATCGGCTCGCCTACCGAGCCGAGCAGCCGCAGCGAGGTGAGGTCGTACTGCGCCGGGATCTCCTCGCCCCATTTCATGAACGTCCGAATGGTCGTCGGGGCGGTGTAGAGGATGCTGACCTTCTTCTTCTGGATCATTTCCCACCACCGGCCTTGGTCCGGATAGTTGGGTACGCCCTCGTACATGACGGAGGTGGCGCGGTTCGCCAGTGGGCCGTAGACGATGTAGCTGTGGCCGGTCACCCAGCCGATATCCGCGCCGCACCAGTAGACGTCGGAATCGGGCTTCAGGTCGAAGACGGCGTGATGGGTGTATGCGACCTGCGTCAGGTAGCCCCCACTTGTGTGCAGAATGCCTTTCGGATTGCCGGTGGTACCCGAGGTGTACATGACATACAGCGGGTGTTCTGCGTCGAATGATTCGGCGGTGTGGGCGTTCGATTGACGGGCGACCAGGTCGTGCCACCACACATCGCGCCCTTCGGTCCAGGCCACGTCCTGCCCGGTGCGACGCACCACCAGCACGGATCGAACATTCGGGCAGGACTCCAGCGCCTCGTCGACGGCCGGCTTGAGGGCTGAAGCGGCGCCACGGCGATATCCGCCATCCGAGGTGATCACGACATCCGCACCGCAGTCCAGGATTCGGCCCGACAACGCCGCGGCTGAGAACCCACCGAAGACGACGGTGTGCGGCGCCCCGAGTCGCGCGCAGGCCAGCATGGCCACCACCGTCTCCGGGATCATCGGCATGTAGATCGCTACCCGGTCACCGGTTTTGACGCCGAGCTCAATCAGTGCGTTCGCAGTACGGCAGACCTCTTCCAACAATTCGGCGTAGGTGATCGAGCGGGTATCCCCGGGCTCGCCTTCCCAGTGGTAGGCGACCTGGGTGCCGTGGCCGGATTCGACGTGCCGGTCGACGCAGTTGTACGCCACGTTGAGCTTCCCACCGACGAACCAGCGGGCAAATGGAGCGCCGGACCAGTCCAGTACCTGGTGCCACGGCTCGGACCAGGTCAGCCTCTCTGCGGCCTTGGCCCAGAACGCGAGGCGATCGGTGTCTGCTTCGGCGTACGCACCCGCCTTGACGTTGGCTGCATCGGCAAAGGTGCGGCTCGGTTCAAAGTGCCTGGTTTCGTGCGCCAGGTTCGACAGAGTCTCCTGGTTCACGGCTTCCTCGCTCATGAGCGTGACATGACCGGGAAGACGACCCGCTTCGAGGTGGCGTTCATGACGCCGGCGAACGAGGTGTACCAGGCCACCAAGGCCGTGATCAGACCGAGCCACCCGCCGATCCTGGTCATCGACTCCGATGCCGCATAGGCACCGATCGCAAGGAAGAGGAAAGTCAGGGTCAGGAATGCGAAGACGGCCATCAACGCGACGCTGGTTTTCGTGGAAACGATGAACATATAGGCGGTGAAGATCGTCCAGGCGAGTAAGTAGGTGCCTATTCCTTTCTTGAGATCGTCGGCTGACGCGTGTTCCGGCAGATGATTGAGCAGGTACCAGAAGGACAGCCAGAACGCACCGTAGGACGCGAAGGCGGTGGCCCCGAAAGTGTTTCCCTTGACAAATTCCCACATGGCAGCGAGAAGTTGGGTGAGGCCACCGTAGAAGAACGCCAGTCCGAACACCACGCCCTCGACCGTTGCCGGCAGCAGTTTCGCATTGACCGCCGAGAGAAAGAATGTGGTCATCGCGAAGGCGGCGAGACCGAGAGGTCCGGGATCGGCGATGCCGGAGCCGAAAGGTGCTCGGTTCGGTTCGGTGGTTGCGGTCATCGAATTCCTCTCGCGATGCGCAGAGGCAGCTTCCGCGCCCCATGCCGAGCGGCACCATTGCCGTTCGGTCAATAGCCTGGCAGTAAACACGTCGCCCAGAGGGGCCGGCCGGGGCCTATTCGATGGGGTTCACGATCCACTCGGCGGACGGTCGGTCGGCCGCGACGAACGGTCGTCCCGGAGCGACGAGCGGTCCTGTGATCGGAGCTGCGCTATCAGCGATTCCGGGGCGTGCAGGCGGACCATGACCTGCCCGACATCCAATGGGACGCGCCCGGGGGTCAGAAGCGAGCCGAGGATCATGATGGCGAAGGTGAGCGGGACGGTCCACGCAGCGGGTTGGGCGAGAAGCACGCCGATCCAGCCTGTCTCCGTCGGCCCGAGCATGGTGATGAGCACCGCGGCGGTCGCCAGGCCGCCCCCTACCAGCAGGCCGGCTATCGCCCCGACATCGGTGAGCCGACGCCACCAGACACCGAGGACCAGCAGTGGACAGAAGGTCGAGGCGGCGACCGCGAACGCAAGTCCCACTACAGCAGCCAGCCCGATGTGCGTACTTGGCAGGCTCAATAGATAGGGCACGACGATCGCGATGGCGGCGCTGATCCGGAAGGACCGAATTCGCTGGGATCGTCGTCGTTCTGTCTTGCGGATGAGGACGTCCTGGGACAGCACTCCGGCAACGGAGACAGTGAGCCCTGATGCAGTCGAGAGGAAGGCGGCGAAGGCGCCCGAGGTGACCAGAGCGCCCAGCAGTACGCCCGGCAGTCCGGGCAAGATCCGTTCCGGCAACAGCAGGACCGTGGCGTCGGTTTGCCCGGTGAGCAACAGGTCCGGTACGTACCGCCGGCCGAGAACGCCGAAGACGGTTGGCAGCAGATAGAACGCGGAGAGGATGACGACGACGATCAGCGTGGTGCGTCGGGTATCACGGCCGTCGGGATTGGTATAGAAGCGGACGAGTACGTGCGGCAGCCCCATCGTGCCGAGGCAGATCGCCAGGGTCAGCGAAAGGCTGGCATAGAGGGGATGGGAAATCCCGGATCCCAGGGGGCGCAGCCAATCGCTGCCGGATTGTGCGGGCAGTGACGAGATCACCGGCACGAAGTCGCCGCGCTGCAGGGTGAGGACCGTTCCTGCGCTCAGCAGATGCGGGTTCGTGTCGAAAGCGACTGGACCGTCGACCTTCCGTCCGTCGATCGTTCCGTCGACCGATAGGGTGACCGCCGCCGGGACGCGCACCGTGATGTCGGCGGCGAGCGTCACCGCGGTCGAGGTCTGTGCGGTCGGATGGCCGGTGCCCACATGGTCATCGCGGTGGTGCCAGATCACCAGCAGGATCACGGCCGGAACCACCAGCGCGAAGAATTTGAGCCCGAACTGGGCAGCCTGGGCAAAGGTGATCGAGCGCATGCCGCCGACGGTCACCGCGGTGAGCACGACCACGCACACCACCAGGCCACCGGCCCAAGATGGTGCGCCGATCTGAGTGGTGAGGGTCAGTGCGGCGCCCTGCAGCTGTGGGACCAGATACAGCCACCCGATGAGTACAACGAGCAGACTCGCCATCCGCCGTACCGCCACCGACCCCAGCCTGATCTGGACGAAGTCCGGCAGGGTGTACGCCCCCGAGCGGCGGAGCGGGGCCGCCACCAGGGCCAGCAGGATGACGTAGCCGGCGGTGTAGCCGACCGGATACCAGAGCATGTCGAAGCCATAGGCCAGGATCAGACCTGCAATGCCAAGATATGAAGCAGCGGAGAGATACTCCCCGCTGATCGCGGCGGCGTTCCAGCGGGGTGTGACCGCTCGGGAGGCGACATAGAAATCACTGGTGGTGCGGGCCCGCCGCAGACCGAGCGTTCCGACGACCATGGTGCCGAAACCGACGGCGACGACCGCGGCGCCGGCGTAAGCCTGACCGTTCACCGACGGCGCAACAAGTCGACGAAGGCAGCCTCGTTGCGGGTGCTCCGTCTGACCAGGTAGCCAGCCAGCGCGATCAGCACCGGGTAGACCGCAAAGCCCACGATCACCCACGGCAGCGAGACGCCGAACAGCCGCAGATCGCCCCACCCGGGAAACACGGCCGCGATCGATGCGATACCCATCAGCAAGGCGAACACCGTCATGCAGATGCAGATGGCCAGGTTGCGCTGGCCGCGGATCAGCGACGCCATGTAGAGCTCTCCGATTTCGGTCTGCTCGTCGATCTCGCGGCTCGGCGGCCTGGTCGGGACACCGCGGGCGGCGTCCGTCCGCGGATGAACGATCCGGACCCGGTCCGCCATCAGTCCAGGCCCGTCTGCAGGCGGATCCGCAGCTCCCGCGAATGTCGGCGGCTGACCGGGAATTCCTCCTTGCCAAGCCGGACGCTGCAGTGGCCGTCGATCAAGCGCAGCTCGTCGATGTGCGCCAACGCGACCAGGGTGCTCCGGTGGATGCGCGCGAAACCCGCTGCCGCCCAACGCTGTTCCAGCACCGTCAACGGAATCCGCACCAGGTGAGAATCGGCGCCGGTGTGCAGCCGCGCGTAATCGCCCTGCGCTTCCACGTACCGCACCTGCGACCGGCGAATGAACCGTGTGACGCCGCCAAGCTCGACCGGAATGGTCTCGTCCTGCGGCTCCCGGACATCCGGGGTCCCTGCGCTCATCACGCGCCTGACTGCCTCGCTCAGTCGGGCGGCCCGCACGGGCTTCATGAGATAGTCAGCGGCGTCCAGGTCGAACGCGTCGACCGCGTGGTCGTCATATGCGGTGACGAACACGATCTGGGGCCGATCGGTGAACCGAGCCAAGACCCGGGCCAACTGAACACCATTCATGCCCGGCATCTTGATGTCGCAGAACACCACATCGGCAGCGTGCGTCGTCATCATCTCCAGGGCCATGGCCGCACTGTCGGCCATCCGCACGGATCCCACCCGTCGGTCCTGTTGCAGCAGGTAGGACAACTCTTGGCGGGCCGGCTCCTCGTCGTCGACCACCAGCGCCTGCAGCAGGCGTGGTCCGTTCATTTCCTGCACCACCATGGCGGCACGCTACCTTCCCGCCGGTGCTCCGCGAGCCCAACCGGTCAATCGAAATAGCCACTTGGTGTGGCGGTCACCCCTGGGGCGAACTTCGGAATGCGGACAAGGACGCGGGTGCCGGCGCCGGGAGCGGTCTCCACCACCAAACCGTAGCGATCGCCGTAGACGTGGCGGAGCCGGGCATCGACATTGCCGAGTCCGACCCTGGCCTCACCGGTCTGTTCCAGAGCGGATCGGATGGCCGCCGGATCGGCTCCCGAGCCGTCGTCCTCGATGACGATCAGGGCATCGGGGCCGTCGTCCGAAGCGGTGATCGACACCGTCACGAGGCCAGGATGGCCCTCCAGCCCATGCTGCACTGCGTTCTCCACCAACGGTTGCACGACAAGGAAGGGAACCGCGACCGGCAGTACCTCTGGTGCGATCCGCAACGAAATGTGGAGCCGCTGGCCGAAGCGGCCCTGCTCGAACACCAGGTACCGCTCGGTATTCCGGATCTCCTCGGCCAGGGTCGTGAACTGGCCACCGCGCCTGAGGGCATAACGGGTGAAGTCGGCGAACTCGAGCAGCAGATCCCGCGCCCGGTCCGGGTCGGTGCGAGTGAACGACGCGATCGCCGTCAACGAGTTGTAGATGAAGTGCGGATTGATCTGCGCGCGGAGCGCCCGTAGCTCGGCCTCGACCGTCCGCGTGCGCTGACGGTCCGCGGAAGCAAGCTCCAGTTGCCCGGAGACCCATCGTGCCACCTCCTCGACCGCCCGCACCTGCACCGCCGAGGTGTCCCGTCCGTAGGTCACCATCGCCCCGACGATGGTGTCGCCGTCGAGCAGGGGAGTGGCCACCGCCGTCGGAGACGGACAGTTGGGGTCCGGGCAGCCCAGGTCGGACCGGCGCAGAATCACGGTCTCCCCTGAGACCAGCACACCTTTTGCGTGTCCGATGGCACGGAGGGCGTGTTGATGTGAGTTGCCGTCCACCGCAAGGGTTTGCCCGGTGTCAGTCAGGGCGAGCGCGTCCGTGCCCAGGAGACTGCGGAGGTGTCGGACCGCCCGCTGCGCGCCTGGCACGGTCAATCCCTCTCGCAGCCCGGGTGTGGCCAGGGTGGCGGTGTGCAACGTGTTCAACGTGACCAAATGCGCAGACGAACCCAGCTTCCGTCTTCGGATCAACAACTGTGCAGTCAATCCGAGCAGCACTCCAATTATTATAAGGACAAGCCCGAAGGCTAACCCGGCCAAGGCTGGGCCGCCGGAAGAAGGTCGATCGGACAGGTGGCCATGCCACCCCATGAAGGTTCCGTCGTCGACGGGCCAGTTCAAGAGATCGCGCCGGTGGGCAGCAGTGCGTGGACGCCCCAGACCTCGTTGGCCACCTGCGTCACCCGCAGGTCGACGCAGGGGCTGGCCAGCGCCAGTGCGGTGACCTTGTCCACCCCGTACAGGACCTGCATCCAGCCGATCATCGCGTCCAGAGCCTGGGCCATTGCCTCGTTCAGATCGGCGTCGAATCCGAAAGTGATCCGGCCGGAGGGAGTTTCGGCGTGGATGCCCGGGATCACCGGATCGGTCATCAGTTCCAGCACGGCGGTGGTGGTCATCGCGCATTCGATGGCGGTTCCGCATACTTCGCCGTCTCCCTGCCTGGCGTGGCCGTCCCCCAGCGACAGCAGTGCTCCGGGCGCGTTGATCGGCAGGTACAGGGTCGAACCCGCGACCAGGCTCCGGCAGTCGATGTTGCCACCACCGATTGCGCGTGGCGGAATGGTCGAATGCTCGCCGAACTCGGCCGGGGCCACGCCCATGACACCCAGGAAAGGAGCCGTCCGGACCTGGTGAGCCGACTGGTCGGTGGCCGTGCCGGCCTCCGCGTCGATCTCCCACAGCAACCAGGACGGCGGGAGATCGGTCAGGCCCAGTCGGCGGTTCAAGGCGTTGTCGCGGGCGTTCGCCACGGTCCAACCCCAGGACTGCGGCTGCAGGAACTCGAGCCGAAGGGCCAGCACCATGCCCGGTTCGGCGCCGCGCACCGCGATGGGCCCGGTCAGGCAGTGACCCCGCGGCTCGGTGAACATCGTCGGCCGGACCTCACCAGGCGTCTGCAGCCGCTCGAGATAGCCGGATGCGTCCAGCGACCGGACGACCACCGTGTCCCCGGGGTCGACCGTCAGCACCGGTGCCGACGCCCTGGAGAAGTAATCGATGGTGGTCCCCGGCTCTGGATCGAGACGATGCACGGTCATAGCATTCCCAAGAATTGAGGCACGGCGGCCGGGGTGGACATCTGCAGCGGATAGTGGCATGCCACCGCGTGGCGGTCTTGCCCGGCGGCGAGCACCGGCTTCCGGCGCGGAGTGCAGCTCGGTGGCCAACGGGCACCTGGTCCGGAACCGGCAGCCGGACGGCGCGTCGACGGCCGACGGTAGCTCACCGCCCAGCTCGACCGTTCCCACTGCCCGGCCGCGCAGCGGATCGGGACCTGGATGGATGCGATCAGACCGGCGGTGTGGATCCGTTCGCACCGACCGAGGTCAGGAAGGTCGAGCGCACTCTGATCGTCGACCACCGCGCTGTCATCGGCCGTGCACTCGACGCACTGACTCCGGCCAACGCCGACACAGTCCGCGAACTCGCCGAGTCCGGCGACATGGTCCGAGGCTACGAAGTCGTCAAGCTGCGAAACGTGACCGGATCCCCGGCGGAGGTCGATGAACCGCTCGCCTCGATGACCGCGATGAATTAGAGCCGGGAGCAGAACCCAGGCGAGGTCCGAGGTTACCTTCGGTCGTTCCTGCGGAATATCACAGCCGGTGACCGCGAATCGTTGGAACGACCTGTGGCGGTGGGCTGACGCCCGGTTCCACCGCCGACAGCTCGGTTCAGTGACTGGGTGCCGAACTCGCCCTGACCCGCAGGGTCGGGGTCAGCATGAGCTCTCTCGCATCGCCGGAGAAGCCGTTTATGCGGCCGAGAAGCATTCGGGCCGTTTCCGCACCGACGTCGTAGGTCGGCTGGGCAACTGTCGTCAAGGACGGGCGTAGCAGCGGCGCCCACGACAAGCCGGTCCACCAGGGTGGCACCGCAGGCTGCCCGGCCGGCATGGACTGCACGGGCACATACCGTTCGATGCTGACCGACGCGGTGCCCTTCGGCTCGTCCCTGACGTTCAGCATCGAGCACGGCTCGGTCGACGAAGTCCAGGCGGACTACTCCTCGACCGCCTACTGGTACGGCCGCAGCACGTACACCGAGAAGCTCACCGACACTCTCGACATCGGAAACCCGGCGAGCGAGCAGGCGCACGGCTACAGCTCGCCCGACCCGGGCGCGGCCACCTCGCTCACCTCCACATTCGAAGGCAACGACGGCACACCGCAACTGGTGACGCACCTGGTCCGGGCGACCGGCGCACCGGTGAGTTTCAAGCTGACGCTCGACAAGCGCAACCGGGGCGTGCTGCTGCGCCGCACGTCCGACCAGGGGGCAAGTTATCAGCAGGCCGCGGTCACCGTCGACGGACAACCGGCCGGAACGTGGCTGGAGCCGCTCGGCAACAGTGATCATCGGTGGCTGGACGACACCTTCCAGCTCGGCGCCGCGCTGACCGGCGGGAGAAGTGTGATCACCGTGCGCCTGAGCCCGGTCGCGGGCTCACCGGCGTGGAGCGCCGCCCATTACACCGCACAGTCGCTCGTGGCGCCCTTCGCGGACCGGCGGGCACCGAGCCACGTCACCGGCCTGACGGCTACCGGCGGCCAGAACAACGCGATCACGCTGTCCTGGAACCCTTCGTCGGACACCGTGGGGGTGGACCACTACAACGTCTACGGTTCGCAGAGCAGCCCGGTAGGCATCGGTCCGGCGACGCTGGTCGGGCAGACCGCCGCCTCGTCCTTCCAGCACAGCGGGCTCGGGCTGCGCCAGAGGTGGTACTACCGTGTCGTCGCGGTCGACGCGGCGGGCAACGCAGGTGCCCCCTCCGCGCAAGTGAGCGCGACCACCGGCGACATCCTCCGCATCGAGGCGGAAGCGCTGCTGCCGCCCGTGGAGACGACTGCCCCGGCCGAGGCACAGGGCAACTGCTGCGGCATCAGCTGGTCCGGTGGCGCACAGCTGTGGTTCCGGCCCCCGGTCGCCGACAACCACGTGACCGTGGCGTTCACCGTCCCGGTCATCGGGCGCTACGAGCTGTCCAGCGTGCAGACCCTCGCGCCGGACTACGGCATCAGCAATCTGGCCGTGGACGGCACGGTCGTGGGCACGCCCTTCGACGGCTTTCACGCCAACGGGGTCGCGGTGTTCCCGCTCACCGACGACGGCTCGGTCCAGCTCAGCGCCGGGCGCCATGTGCTCACGCTGACCGTGACGGGCAAGAATGCCGCGGCGATCGGCTACAGCGCCGGCCTGGACTACCTCACCCTGCAGCTGGCCGGGTGAGGCGGACCGCGATGCGTCAACGGCCGCGGATGGCGGATCGAACTCAACCGGGATCTTCGTTCCTCGCCGTCTCCTGTGCACATCGTCTGTCCGAAGGGCGACCCGGTCGGACGCGGCGCTCGTCGGGCCTCTGGTACAGCGCTACAAGCTGCTCGTCGCGGTGACAGTCCTCGGCCGTGCCTGTCAGTCTGTGAAGGCGGCGCATGTCCGAAACTATTTTGTCGCGAGGGGTCCGCTTTGGTTATCGGCCTACAGGAATCAGCCGGTGCCGCTTCGTGCGTCGCCGACGTCCGTCAGTCGCGAACGGTGACGAGCTTTCCAGTGGCTGCGGCATCGGCGAGCCGGTCGTCGAACGATGCAAGGCGTGCGTGGGCGTCTTGGGCTGCGAGTAGTACGCAACAGTCCGGCATCTTCAGGTTGGTGCTTGCGCGGAGAGCGGCGAGCATGACGGCGGTGTCGACGGGAAACGGCAGCTCCTGCAGTTCCAGGTCCTGTAGCGCCTTGCGGACAGCATCCAGTCGGCCCTCGCGCACGGGCGCGACGAGCACCTCGGCCAGGGTCAATGAGTTGACGGCGAAATCGTCATCAATCTCGCGGGCGAGGAGGGTTTCGGCGCGGCCGTGATGATTGTCTTCACCGTCGAGGTAGGCGATCAGAACGCTGGCGTCGAGCACGATCACGCCGGCCATCCCTCGTGCAGTCGGTCCAGGTAGTCCGGTCCGTAGACGCCGGTCAGCATTCCGCTGTGCTCGCGGAGCGCGGCAAGCCTGCGGCGGCGATTTTCGTCGTGCGCCTGCTGCGCGGCGCGATGGCCTTCCAGCGCGAGCTGAACCAGAACCTGAGCGCGACTGAGGTGTGGCCAGCGGGTCGCCGCCGCGTCCAGCGCCTGCGCCAGGTCGTCGGTCTCGGTCACGAAGTGTCGTGGTCGGGTAGTCGGCATGACATAAGTGTAACACGCCTGTGTCTCAGTGCTACACTAGGCGCGCTTTTGACGGGGCAAGAACCGAGCACGGCGGCACATCATCGTGCATCGACCGCGCGTGTTCAGCGCACGACGTCGGCGACCACTACAGCTTGAGCGCTGCCTCGAGCGAATTGTGTTCGCCCGGCCCGCCGCGCCTCGAGCCGGCAGGTCCGCCCGCCCCACATCGACGACATCGACCGCCAACCCAGCGGCCCCACTTTGGTTATCGATCGCATGTGACCGGTTTATGTGCGTAGCTAGGCCTGCTGCCGTCGTCGTCGGCAGGGTCTGGCATCCTCCGCCGGGACCGCCGTTGGTACTGCAGTCAGGCCGGCGCCGTCACCTGCCCTCCCTTTCATCGGTAGGAATGGGATCGGTGGGACCGGGCGGAGATTGTGGCCGGGTCAGATGCGCGCCGGCGCCGAGATCGATTGCAGTGGTCGGGATGAGGGCGTGGAACAGGTGGAGTACGGCGGTTTCGGTGGCGGTGCGCGCGGCGCCGAGATAGCCGCGGGGGTCGACCTGCTGGAGGTCGGCTGCCAGGGTGTCGCGGACGGCGTTGGTGAAGGCAACGTTGAGCAGGGTGCCGACGTTGACTTTGACGATGCCACTGCCGACGGCTAGGCGGAGCGCGTCGTCGGCGATGCCGGAGGAACCGTGCAGTACCAGTGGAACGGGGACGCTGCGGGCCAGCCTTTGGATGAGTGCCTGGTCCAGTTCCGCGGTGCGGGTGGTCATGGCGTGCTGGCTGCCGACCGCGACGGCAAGGGCATCGATCCCGGTCTGCGCGACGAATGCGGCGGCGTGTGCCGGGTCGGTGCGTACTCCGTGGGTGTGCGGGTGCCCTTTCCCGCCGATCGCACCCAATTCGGCTTCCACGAACAGGTGGTGTTGGTGCGCCCACGTTGCGGAGTCCTTGGTGAAGGCGATGTTCTCTTGATCAGGTAGGCGGGAGCCGTCCACCATGATGGAGCTGACTCCCAGGTCGGCGGCAAGGTGCAGCAGTTCAACACTTGCCACGTGATCAAGATGAAGTGATACCGAGGTGGTGCTGGTCTGGGCCAGGACGCGGCATGCGGCGATCAACGCAGCCGGCCCGTGGTGGTATCGGGCGGCGTTCTCGCTGATCTGCAGGATGACGGGCTGACCGGCGACTTCGGCGGCGCGCAGCACTGCGTGAGCGTGTTCGAGAGTGATGATGTTGAACGCCAACAACGGGGTTCGATTGTCGCCTGCGTGGTAAAAAAGCGCAGCGGTATCGCTCAGCATGTTCGCTCCCGGGCCGGCTGCTGCAGGGCCTGCGCGGTGATCTGCGGGGTCAGCTCGGCCAGGGCGGTGGTGTCGATCAGGCCGACCACGCGCAAGCGCGGGTCAGACGCTGCTCCTGCCGCGGCCCGCGCCCGCGGGTCACCTGAGGGGGCCAGGTCGGTATTGGTCATCTGACGGAAGTGCCTCTCGGCTCATGGGGATTCGATAAGTGTTGTGCAGCAACCGATTGAGCTACCGGAGCGGTGATGGCGGACATCGCCGAGGGGGTCGGGCACCGAGCGATGCGGGGGCAGCGGTTCCCGGGGTCGGTACCGAGTCACCGGCGGTGGTTGGATCAGCCGTCCAGGATGACCGAGCGGCTCAGGTTGCGGGGGTGATCGGGGTCCAACCCCAGCCGGGTCGCCCGGGCAGCGGCGAGTAGTTGGATGCGGAGCAGATCGACTTGCGGGTCGTCCTGGTGATGGACGTAGGTCGCGCCGGTGTGGTCCACATGCTCGGCAAGCCCTGGTTCGCCGGTCCCGAACTGCCAGACGAGTCGGCCGGGTGCGGCGATGCTGATCGGGCCGTGTCGGTATTCGGTGCTCGGGTAGGACTCGGTCCAGGCCTGGCACGCCTCCCGCATTTTCAAGGCCGCCTCCTTCGCGATCCCGTGCGCCCACCCGCTGCCCAGAAATGTGACCTGCTCGGCCTCGACCCACCGGCTGTCCAGCGGGGCGGCCAGCACGGATTCCGCCTCGGTGACGAGGTGGCCGATGTCGTGGCGCAGATGGGCGCGCAGCAACGTCAACGCAGTGGTCGCAAACAGGGTCTGCACCACCGAGCGTTCGTTGGCGAAACTCAGATCGATGACCAGGTCGGTGACTTCGACGACGGGGGTGGCGGTGTCGGCGGTCAGCGCGACGGTGGGGGTGACGCCGCGGAGCCGAGCCAGTAGGGTCAGGATCTCGGTGGTGGTACCGGACCGGGTGATGGCGACGACCCTGTCGTAGTGTCGGTGCGCGGGGAACTCCGAGGCACTGAAGGCATCGGTTTCACCCAGTCGTGCCTCCTCCCGAAGCCGGGCGTAGGACTCGGCCATGAACCACGACGTGCCGCACCCGACCACGGCGACCCGTTCACCATCGGCAGGCAACATCTGGGCCACGCCAGGCAGCAACTGGGCCGCCTGCTGCCAAGCGGCCGGCTGAAGAGCGATCTCGGCACTGATGAACGTCATGCGTACTCCTTGGTTCGTCGATTTCCGAGGCAGTGGGCATTCCAAGCCTTGATCGTCCCGGACGAATCGCTCACGGCATCGGTTAAGGTCTCCATCCGCCCGTTGTCGCCGATGACGGTTTTTCTCTTGGCTCGGTCGACTGGTCACTTGACCGCACCAGTGGTCAGCCCCCCGATCAGCCGCTTCTCGATGAACGCGAACAGGACGACAACAGGGACGATGGCGACGATCGACACACCGAAGACGTACTGCCATTCCGCGGTGTAGAGACCGAAGAATCGCGGCAAGGAAACGGTCAATGGCTGCTTGCTGTTACTGGTCATGATCACCGAGGACGCCGCGTATTCATTCCAGGAGGAAACGAATACGAAAATGATGGCGGTGACGATTCCCGGCCACACCAACGGAAGCGAAACCTTGAACAGCACCTGCACTTTCGAGGCACCGTCCAGAACTGCCGCTTCGTCGACCTCTTTTGGAACCGATGCGAAGAAGGCCTGCATGATCCAGATCGCGAAGGCAAGGTTGAAGGCACCGTTCACCAGGATCATTGCAAGCCACGTGTCGTTGAGCCCCAATTGCAAGAACTCGCGGAATAGCCCGACGGCGAGCACCGTCGGCTGCAGCATCTGCGTGATCAGCACCAGGAAAAGGAAGGCCAGTCGGCCAGGAAACTTGAAGCGCGCCAGATAGTAGGCCGCCGGAGTGGCAGCCAGCAGCACCAGCAGCGTGGCGAACACCGAAATCACGGTGGTGGCCAGTAGACCCCGGAAAGGATCCACGTCCGAGGACCACATGGAAATGTAGTTCTTGAACAAAAAGGTGTTGCCGAAGTACACCGGAGGGATTCTGGTGATCTCCGGCTGTGATTTGAGTGAGCCGAACAACATGATCAGGTAAGGTACGACGAACACCGCAATGACGACCACCGAGCCGAGGAACATTGCGATCTTGTTCGGCGGTTTGTTCACGCCGATACTGCGGATCTTTCTGGGACTTCTCGGCGGAACCGTCACCGGCACCGGAGCGACGGTGACGGTCATGCCGCGCGCTCCTTGGTGGGCTTCACGACGATCAGATAGATCGCGATGATGAGCAGGCAGACCAGGAAATTGACGACCGACAATGCTGACGCCACGCCGGGCCCAAGGGTGGTCTTGTACTTGAAGATCAACGTGGTGGTGATGTCCGAGGCGTAACCGGGAAGAGAACCGGTCAGCACTTTGAGTATCGGTAGGGAGTTGAACACGTTGATGATGTTGATCAGGACCGCCACCGCCAGCGCCGGCCGCAGGATGGGCAGCACGATCTGGAAGTAGCGAGCAGTGGCACCGGCGCCGTCGACATGGGCCGCCTCGATCACGTCGGCCGGAACGGCCTGCAACCCGGCCAGAATGGTGTACGTGGTGAACGGAAGCGACACGAAGATGGCGACGATCATGGCGACGAGAAAGGCTGACCCCTGCCGTTGGGTGAACCCGACCGGAGCGTCGAGGATCCCGATGTCGACGAGAAACTTGTTGATGATGCCGTAGTCAGGATTGAGGCCGTACTGAAACACCGACGTGGTCATCACGACCGAGGCCGCCCACGGCACGATGACGGCCAGCCGAACGATCTTGCGGCCGCGAAAGGCCTTGTTAAGAAATTGCGCGAGCGCCATCGAAAGGACCACGGTGAAGGTCACCACCACGAATACCCAGACCAAGGTGTTGACGAAGACGTGCCCGATGTTCACTCCGGGAAATGTGAGCGCAAGCGTGAAATTGGCCCACCCTGCCGGACCGACGTCAGAGCCAACTTTGGTCACCTTCCGAAATGCCGTGTAGACCATGTAGCCCGCCGGGTACAACACCACCCCGACGATCAGTAGGAGCGACGGCGCGAGCCATGGCAGCGCTGACAGCATTCGGCGGAGGCCGCCCGGTGCCCTGACCGGTTCCGGTGGGGCGGCCGTTTGGCGCTCCGGTTGAGCAGACTCTGTCGTTGTCATGGTTCACCTTCGAACGGGCCGGGCCGGGCCGCGGCGCCGGCGTTGCAAGCCTGCAGCGTGCGCCTCGTCGCATCATCCCGCTTGGCTCCCCTTCCCGCATGACCAACCACGCCGGCATGGACGAGCAGGTTGACCGCTGTCACACATCGGTCCCCAATGGTCGAAGTTGATCCATGCGACGAACTTGAGCCATGCAAGGGACCTGGGGCGCTGGTGATGTCGAGACCCTCGTGGACGATGCAGTGGTAGGGGTGGTGTCCCGCTGCACCGGCGGTTCCGCGGACGATTGCGACCAGTTCCGGTCAGCCGGTGGCGGCCACCTGTGCTTGGATGGCGTCCAGGGTCGTCTTACCATCGCTCGTTGCGATTTGGCCGCCGTTTGCTTGCAGGGCATCCTGCAGAGCCGACCACTTGGCATTGCCCTGCGGCAAGTAGCGCACCGTCGGCAGGGCGTCGTAGAACGGCTTGTTCGCAGGCGTCGCGGCCTGCTGCAGCGTTACCGCTCCAGTGGTCACCGGAAGCAGACCGGTCGCCGCAGACCATTTGTTGTAGACGTCCGGGGTGTAGAAGTAGTCCAGGAACGCCTTGGTGGCTGCCTTGCGGGACTCGTCCTTGTTGTTGAACGCGATGATGAAGTCGGTCACGCCCAGCGCGACCGGGGTGGCGCCGTCCTTGGAGGCAACCGGAGCGAGGCCCCACTTGATGTTCGGGAACTTCTTGGACATGTCGGCGACCAAGCCCGGCTGGGTGACGTACATGCCCAGCTTCCCCTGATTGAACAGGTCGGCGACATCCTGACGGTTGGAGGCGCCCGGGTTGGGCTGGGTGGCCTTTGCGTCGATGAAGGCCTTCATCTCGTCGAACGCCTCGATGTTGGCTGGTGAGTTCGCCTTGATGTCGTTGCCGGCCAGCCAGTCACCCTTGTTGCCCCAGATCCAGAGGCTGGACTCGACCTGAGCTTCCTCCTTACCCATCGGCATACCGTAACCCGACACCCCGTTGCCAAGAGCGGCGACCTTCTTGCTGTCCGCCAGCATCTCGTCCCAGGTCTTCGGCGGCGTGCTGACTCCTGCCTTGGTGAACAAGTCCTTGTTGTAGAGCAGGATCCGGGCGGAGGCGATGTCTGGCGCGGCCCACTGTTTGCCGTCGGTCCCCTTGCCGTTGGCGGCCAGGCTCGGCACGATGGACGCGAACGTGGCCGGCGACATCACATCGGTGATGGGGTAGAGCAGGTTCGCCTTGGCCGAGTCGGCGAAGTTGTTGTCGTTCAAGATGTCCGGCGCGTCGTTGCCCTGGATGCGGGTCTGCACCTTGTCGGTGAAGCCGGTCCAGGCCTCGATCTGCAGTTTGACCTCGACGTTGGGGTGCGTAGCGTTGAAGCCCTTGATGAGGGCTTCCCAATCTGACTTCGAGGTATCCGTGTACGCCGGGGCCAGCACACTGATGGTCGCTTTCATGTTGGGGTCACCTGCTGGCGCTGCGCCCGATCCCGCTGACGACGGTGCAGCGGACGAGTCGGACGCCGACGAGGCGCTCGACGACGACCCCGCCCCGGACCCGACCGAAGACGAAGCCGGCGAGGATGACGACGCACCCGACGGCGAGGCCGCACTGGGAGAGGCGGGCGTCGAACTGGACCCGCACGCCGTCAGAACCAGGCCACCGACCAACGCGACGGCGGCCAGCTGGATGGACTTCTTCACGAGCACCTCCATGCTCTCGATTCCGAGTACTTGCGTGGTGCTCGGTCGAACTGCAGTTGACCTGGATAAATGCAGAATCTGTTCACAAGGTGGTTGAAACACGCAAATTCAATCACGTCGCTGCAGCATGTTGCATGCACCGGCTCCCGTCAAGGGTCAACGAGCACCTGTAACCGAAGTGTTGCCGTTCGCACGGGAAGGTTCGCGGGGCCGCGTACCCGGTGCGCGCTGGCGGCTTTGGACACCACCGCGTGCGCCGCCGCCACCATCGCCCCCGCGTTCTGCGCCGGTGCGCCTGCGCCCGCGATCATCGGCTCACTGCTTCGACATCCGACGGATCCGGCGGCCGGAAGTCAACATCAAAAGGCCTGCGGCGTACGCTCAGGACCCGGAAAAGCGTCAGACTTACCCTTGAGGGGCTGGGGTCCTCGACCGGAGGTGAGCTGTCCGACCGCTGCAGGTGATTCAGGCGTCGAGGTCGAGCCGGTCGAGTCCCTTGCGTACCTGCTGGGCCAGAGCGTAGGGATCGCCGGCCTTGAACTGGTGCGCCCAATACAGCTGCGGGTATTCGTCGGTCTCCTGGTTGTACAAACAGCCCACCTGCCAGCCCATCGAGCGCATCAGCGCGGTGAGCCCCGGATCTCCGCAGAGACCATTCCGAAGTCGACGACCACCGCAGACCTGGAACCAAGCGACTCGAACGCAACGGTGGTAGCAACGTTGAGGTTCGGGTTGATCCGCGTTCTGCCAAGCCGGATCGGATCTTTTCGGGGCACCTCGAAGCTGACAACCCCCTCCGACCCGACGGTCGGCGTCTGCCCGATGATCTTGGCCAGCCGCTTGGTGTCCAGCGGGGTCTTCGGGTTGCTCGGCGCCCGCTGGGGCAGCGGAGTCGCCGTCACGCCCAGGACCGCAGCGATCCCGGCGGCGATGGTCCGCGGATCGCCGTGGCCCGAAAATGCATGAACCACACCATCGGGTCCCAGTCGTAGAAATGCTAATGCATCGCCTGGAATGTCAGGCCGTGTTTGAGCATCTGATCCAGCGCCGGCTGCAACTCGTGCGCCAGGAACGGCAGGTCACCGTTGAACGCCGCCATCGCCTTCCCGTCGTCACCATCGCGGTCGTGGTCCCCCAGGCTCTGGAACACCAGATTGCCGTTGACCTGAAACGCCGGCTTGATCGGAACTCCGAAGGAGTTCTTCACATTGCTCCCATCGTCGCGGTCGACCTCGATGTTCAGCACACCGTTGCTGACCGTGCCCTGGACGCCGATGATCCGCTCGAGATCTCTCACCGGCAGCTGGTTGGGCGCCTCACCCGGCGGAACGGCCGCTGCCTGCGCAACGCCCGAATCGGTCACCGAAACCAACCCGGCCACCAACCATCCACCCGCCGCGGCCGAACCCCACTTCAACGCTCGACGTCGCGACAACGCACTGACCTCGGGCGCAGTGTGCTCTGGCAGCGTCATCCCATCCATAGTTGTTGCGGGGCGTGTCGACCTAGCCCGGGGCCCACCGAGCATCCGGTTTCGACCAACAGGGCAGCTACAAATCACGGTACCGACGGTCTGGGAACTCAACCGTAAATCCCCTGGGGGGCCCTTCCAAGCGCCCGGTCCCTCACGTGCGGACCGGTCGGCCCCGCTGATAAACCCTTTTCCCTTCGTCGCCTGTGTCAACGATTGCGAACACCAAGCCGCTCACCCGCAACACCAGCACATCCTCGTAAGACTGGCGCCACCGCACGATAGCCCTTCTCGCGCAGAATTCTTCTGCTGCAACGATGTTCGCTGCATTGCCCGAGCATGCCGCCGCATGAGTGGCTCTCGGCGATGCACAGCCTTGTTGAGACGCCCATCGATCGGTATCAGCGTCGGTCTACTCGGCGGTCCCAACCGAGGTTGCGGCCCGAGGAGTTGTAACCTGAGTTTGCCGTGGTCATTATCCGCCGCGTCGGAATCGGTGGAAACGCCTGAGCGCTGTGACCCCGGGGATAAGCGGTGAGCGATCATTATGAGCAGCTCGCAGATGTGCTCAGCGAGTTCGCGCAAACCATGCTCACCGACTTCCCCATCGACAGCATCCTTGACCAGCTGGTTAAAAGGATCGTGGAGCTGCTACCGATCACCGCGGCCGGGGTAACCCTGATCACTCCGCCGTTGGTACCGCATTACGTGGTGGCGTCGGACCCGTTGGCGATGCGGTTCGAACAGCTGCAGACCGACATCGGTGAAGGTCCGTGCTTATTGGCCTACCACTCCGGTTCTCCCGTCGTCGAGGGGAACCTTCGCACCTGCACCAGGTTTCCGCTGTTCGCTGGGCCGGCCGTCGTCGCCGGCCTGGGGGCTGTGTTTGCTTTTCCGCTCAAGCACGGCCAGGCGCCGTTGGGAGCACTTGGCCTGTACCGGGACAGCCCCGGGCTGCAGAGCCCACCGGCGACGCGGGCCGCGAAGATCCTCGCCGATGTGGCCGCGGCGTACCTGCTCAACGCCCAGAACCGACTCGCACTCCAACAGGCCGCGGACGTCGCGCGGAGCAAATCGCTGCACGACCAGCTCACCGGCCTACCAAAGCGGACCTTGCTGCTGGAACGACTCACCCACGCCTTTTTGCGCAGTCGCCGCACCGCCGCCGTTTCGGCGCTGCTGTCGTCGACGTCGACGCGTTCAAAACGGTCAACGACCAGTACAGCCACGCCACCGGCGATGACTTGCTCGTCGCCTTCGCCAACCGCCTTGCATCGGTGCTGCGCCCCACCGACACCCTGTCCCGGCTACACGGCGACGAGTTCGTCGTCCTCTGCGAAGACCTGCACCATCCCGGGGCGGCGCACATCATCGCCGACCGCATCGAGCAAGCGCTCGTCGAGCCGCTGACGCTGCCGAACGCAACCATCACCATCACCATCACCGCAAGCGTGGGCATCGCCTTCGCCGACCGTGACACCCACACCCCAGCGCAGGTCCTACACGATGCCGACGCCGCCATGTACACCGCGAAAAGGGCAGGGGGCAGAAAGCACCACACCTTCCGGGGCGGTGAACAAGTTCCCTGATATTCGCCATGCAGGGTCCCCAGGGATGGGCTTCCAGCTTTCATCTGCAGAACTTGCGGCCATCACCCACCACCACCGCACCTCCTGACAACAACCCACCGACCCGAACGAGGCCAGTCGCGTCAACCCCGACCGCGCGGGGAACGGATCGACCCCGACCAGGTCGACTTGGCGACGCGGCTATTGCATCCCACGATGGGACCGCGGGATTGTTGGGCCGGCGGAGCCGCGCCCCGCTCGTGTTGGTCCCCGACCTGCCCTACCGGACGATGACCACCCTGACCGCCGAACCTCTGGGTCGGGTACAGCGCCGTCCAGATAGGGAATGGACCGTCGACGCGGCGCATCAGCGGGCGAGTTGATGGTCGACAGCACTCGCGCATCGCTTTAATTTTCTTATCGGCGGGGCCGGAGCGCAGTAGCGGTGTGAATCACACTGGTCGTTCACATAACCGCTGCAGAAAATTGAAACGGCCGTGTGCTGTGAGACGACTGACAGAACTTGACTTGGTCGGGCAGCGCTTGACATGGTCGGGCTATGAAAATGCGCACGATGATCGGCGTCGGCCTACTTTCGGTTGGAATGGTGGGCTGCACGCAGCCAAGTTCAGTAGCGGTCTCAACGCTGACGGTGACTGTCCCCACCACGGTCACCGAGGTGAAGACAGTGGCCGAGGTGCAAACTCAGATCGTCGCGCCGCCCGCCCAGGTGAAGACCATCAGCACCGTGGAAACCACGACTGTTACGGCCCTTCCCCCGACAACAATTACCGAAACAGTGACAGCGGCGACGACTGGTGAAAATGGGAGCCTTTCAACGTTCAATAGCGCGAAAGTTGCGCGGGATGTGAGAAAACTGCTCACCGATGCACCGCCAGCCGGTTACGGAACGACTGGTGTCACCGACGTGAGCTGCCCGAACGATCAGCCGGTGAAAGCTGGGGCGGTGTTCCTCTGCCACGCCACCATCAACAACGCCTCGAAGTCAGTGAAAATCACCGTCCAGGACAACGCCGGAAAATATCAAATAGGACTCCCTAATTGATAGACGCTTCAAGCTCGAAGCCCTGATCCGCGATCAGGCCAATATGGCCGAACAGAATGAGGGAACTTACGCTCCAACACCAGATCGCAAGAGGTGACTCCCTGCAACAGAATGTGATGAAGGTTCGAATCCCTCCGTGCGTAATGGAAGACCGTGCGTAATGGAGTGCCAAGCTCGGCTAACCTACCGAATGGATGCTGTTCCCACCAGCAGCGATGATGACAGCGCAATCGACGCTGGCGGAGTTGAATGTGTTCGGTAGGCTGGTTGATCAATTCATCAGCATCCCAGGTGACCGTAGGCTTGGACGGTGATGGACCAGCTGTGGGGGTCGGGGAACCGCGTCGTTGGGTGGTCGGTTAGTTCGGCCATGGCTGCGGCCAACGCTGGCGGGTCGGCGGGTGGGACGAAGCGAGTGCCTTCATATTTGTCGGCGGCTTCGACCAGGCCTCCGACGGCGGTGACGATCACGGGGAGGCCGGAGCTCATCGCGATGTGCAGCGGTCCTGAGGAGGAGGAACGGCGGTAGGGGAGTACGACGGCGTCTGCGTGGGCGAAGTGGTCGGCGACCTCGGCGTCGGTGACATATCGATCGGTGAACTGGATCCGGTCCGCGTTCGGGCTGGCCGCGATCGCCTGCTCCGGCGCTGTCCATCCCTCCCATTTTTCGCCGACCAGGACGAGCCGGCAGCGGTTGCGGACCTCCGGGGGCAGCAGGTCGAACGCTGCGACCAAATCTTCGACGCCCTTGTAGGGCCGCACCACACCGAAATACAGAAAGACGAAGTCTTTGGCGGCGTCCTGGCCGGCGGCGGGTGCGGTGTCGGGTTGGGCGTTGCGACCGTGGTGGTCGTCCCGCCCGACCCGTCGCGCCACCGACCCGTCGCCACCCGGTACGACGCCGGCTCCGAACCGCTTCGGCGACTGCCGATTCAGTTCGACCTCGAGTCCGACAGGACTGGGGCGAGGGATTCGTGACTCTCGGATCTGAAGCCCTCGCTTGCGCCCACCACCGAACTGAACGGTCCCGTGCCGACCCGTGTAGCGGCGGTTGCGGCCGGCGGTAACCGCTTCGCCGAGAGTCGACGCGCCGAAGGCTCGACCCGCTTGGCGACCGGCTCCGTCATTGTCGCCGCCCAGGGGCTTGCCGGCCGGCTCGACACGACGAGCAACGGCTGGGGTACTTTCAGCTGGCCACTGCCGGACCTCCGTTGGCCACCACCGGGTGCTTTTCCATTGCTACGGACACAGATCCGCGTGGAGAACCGTCGCCTGATGCAACCGACGCGTTTACCTTTCAACGAATGGACCACAAATGCTGCTGGACGGAGTCAACCACATTGCGTGGATCTCGAAGGATGTCGAGAGGCTGGGTCGGTTCTATGAGACGGTGTTCGACGCCGTCGTTGGACCAACGCGTGGGCACGGCCCTGGAGAGACCATGACGACAATTGACATCGGGCCGGTCACGCAACTCAACATCTTCGTGATCAGCGGCAACATCCAGGCGGAGCGGCAGACTCCGATGTGGGGTCGCGGCCGCATCGATCACATCGGTCTTGCCGCGGCGTCGCCGGACGCGTTCGAAACCATTCGGATGCGACTCGTCGAAGCGGATGCCAGCGATGGCGCGGTCACCGACTTCGGCGCCGATCTAAGCGTGTTCTTCCGCGATCCGGACGGTCTGGAAGGTGAAGTTCTGCTACGAAAGCGTTGAACATGAACTCCTCGCCAGCTTCGAACAGTGTGTGTGGCTGCGGGCGTTCGGATGCGGAAGCGGCACCCATCCGAGTGAATTTTCCCCGGGGCGTCGCCGGGTCGCGGAATCATGGAGTCATGAGCCGCCGCCCGAATGAGTCTGCAGCGCAGTGGTACGAGCGGGCCATCGTCACCAACTCCGTTGCAGCGACGCAGCACGAAACCGTATCCGAGGGTTCCACAGCGAGCCCTGCTGCGCGGAACGCCATCGCCCAGCGCGCCAGTGAAGCGGCCGCCGACGTGAAGCTCGCTGCGGCAGCATTCCGCGCGGAGCGCGAAGCTGCCGACCCGTCGTGATGGCGATCGTGGGCCGGAGACGCCGACCGACGGTGACGCTGGGGCTCACCATTCGCGGCGTTGATCCGGAATTTCCCGACGATCGACGACCGAAAGGGGTAGGTGGCAGCGCGCACAGTCGCGCATGTGACGCTGGACTGTGCGCATGACTACGGTGGAAGGAAGCGTTGCTGCAGCTCCCCGCGTCTGATGTTCAGGCTCAGCGAACTGCACGCCGCGGACCCCGACCTGATGGCCGCAGTACTCAGCATTTGTGGCCGAGCACCACTTTCCGAAGCGATATCGCGGGACGGTTTCACCGGTTGTGTTGCGGCAGGAGTGAGATGCCGCGTTTCGGGTATTCCACTCCTGCGGGCACCGGGTGGACGAGGCGCCTCATTTCGATCCAGCCGGCAGTGAGGGAGATTTCCGTGAATGCATTGCCGTACCGGTCATCACCAAGAAGGCGGTTGTGGCGGGCCGTCGCCGTTGTGGCGGCCGTGCCTGTTTTGCTGCTGGCAACGGTCCCGCTCGCCGGCGCTGCGGCGGCCGAAGCCGCGCGGGCGGCCGCCCCAGCGGCCGGCGACATCGTGCAGCGTGCGGTGACGTTCACCGTGAAAAATGTGAACGGTACCGCCATCGGTTGCAAGGCCGACGGGAGGCTGCCAAGAACCGGCCCTCCGCGGCCGCTCCGGGCGACCCGGTCGCCACCCGCGGCGCCATCCTGAAGGTGGTCGATGCACAGGAACCACCGCTGCGGATCTTTTTCGGCAAAACCCCGCTGGAGATCGCTACCAAGGACTACCAGTCCCGATTGGCGACCTGGAACCAGTGGCAGCCGGTGTCGGTCGAGGCATACGGGAGTTGAAGTATTCGGCGCGACTTGGGTCTTTGCGTTTATAGATTGACGCAGTGAATGCGATGTCGTTGGTTTCCCAGTTCACTTCAGCGCGTCGCGGGTAGCAACTGCATCATCCGAATAACAGCTGAGCTTCACGAGTTGCCTCATCATCGTAGTGGCGGAAGCTTCCGCAGGGCTTTCGCTACTCAACTATCTCTCCGTTGTCAGTGGCCTGGAGTCCTGGCTCCGGCCACGCTGACCTGAACAGCTCGCTGCAGGCATTGACTCCCAAACTGGCGCAGGACGACGCACTGGTCAACCACCGGTATTCCGACGAACGGCCCGACGTCAGCCGATCCACCCGGTGTACATACCCACTGACCGGTTCACCGCGGACCTATTCGGCCGCTGGGGCAGCGAAGCCACTGCGGCACTGGCCGAACATGGCAGCCCGGATCGACTGGCGGCAGACGGCTCACCGAACACCGAGTTCCCTGAACAGTGTCGGACTTGCAGCCGTCACCAGGAGCTCGCCGACGACCTCAATCGGGGAGCCGCCTCGCTGTCGTGAGTTGCTACGGAACCGGTCGTGCCATGGACCAGGCGGCTGACACCTGCTCCTCGGAGCCGGATGCGATGTCCCGGCGGTGTGCCGCACACCCGGCCAACCGTGCGAAGACCGTATCGAAGAGCCCACACACCCTTAGCCCTCTGTTGGACTGTGGGTCACCCCGTTACACCCCTTGACGTGATCCAGGCCACCTCTTAGTGTTTGCTCCTAGCGATAACACTCTTTCGGATCCCGGAATAGTGACGTGAAGGGAAGACCGTCGATGACGACGAACCTGCTGAGCACCAACCCGGCTGAGCGTGTGAGCGCCGCCGCACGCCGCAGGTTCACCACCGCACTGGGCGTGGGTGGGGTGATCAGCGCCCCTGCGGAGCTGCTCACCTATGAGTGCGACGGCCTGACGGGGTATCGAGTGACCCCCAGCTTGGTGTTGCTACCCCGCAGCACCGGCGAGGTCGCCGCCGCCGTGAAGATCTGCGCGGCCCAACACATCCCGTTCGTGGCCCGTGGCGCTGGTACCGGCCTCTCCGGCGGTGCGCTGCCGGTTGCCGACGGCATCGTCATCGGGATGTCCCGGATGCGCAGCGTTCTGGCCGTCGATGCGGCAAATGAACGGATGGTGGTGCAGCCCGGCGTCAGCAACGCGCAGATTTCCCGGGTCGCTGCTCCGACCGGCATGTATTTCGCGCCCGATCCGTCCAGTCAGATCGTCTGCACCGTCGGCGGCAACGTCGCAGAAAACAGCGGTGGTGCGCACTGCCTGAAATACGGCTTCACCAGCAACCACGTGCTCGGTCTGACGTTGGTCACTCCATCGGGTGCCGTCATTCATCTGGGCGGGGACAACGCCGACCCGGTCGGGCCTGATCTGCTCGGCCTCATCGTCGGCTCCGAGGGCACGTTGGGCATCGTGACGGAGGTGACCGTGCGGCTGCTGCACCGCGCCGAATCGGTCCGCACCCTGGTCGCCGACTTCCCCACGGTCGAGCACGCCGGCGCCGCGGTCAGCGACCTCATCGCCGCCGGCGTCATCCCGGCCGCCGTCGAAATGCTGGACCACCTCGCCATCCAGGCGTGCGAAAAGGCAACCGGGGCCGGATTTTCACTGGACACGGCGGCCGCGTTGATCGTCGAGCTGGACGGTCCGGACATCGACTGCGCAGCCGATTTCGACACGGCCCACGCCATCTGCCGCCACAACGGGTCAACCCGCATCCGGATTCCCGAAACCGCGGACGAGCGGGCCCTGATCTGGAAGGGCCGTAAGTCGGCGTTCGCGGCGATGGGCCGGATCAGCCCCGACTACTTCGTGCAGGACGGGGTCATCCCCCGCACCAAACTGGGTCCGGTCCTGACGCAGATTTCCACGATGGCGATCGACGCCGGCCTGCGAGTGGCGAACGTCTTCCACGCAGGCGACGGAAACCTGCACCCACTGGTGCTCTTCGACGCCGCCATCAGCGGCCAGGCGGAACGAGCCGAGCAGTTGGCGACCGCAATCGTCGAGCTGTGCGTGGCATCCGGCGGGTCGATCAGCGGGGAACACGGAATCGGCATCGACAAGGCGTGTTCGATGATGAAGATGTTCACCCCAGAAGACCTGGCCGCGATGAAACGAGTCCGACAAGCCTTCGACCCACAGGACATCTGCAACCCCGGCAAGATCTTTCCCACTCCGCGGCTGTGCGGTGAACTGCCCGGACCCTACCGGCCGCACCCGCTGGAAGCCGCCGGCATCATCGACCGAGGATGACCCACATGCCTGAACCGCTTTTTATCGACCCCATTCCGAAAGGTGTTGCGCCCGCTACCCTGTTCACCCCGGCCAGGGTCGAAGAAGCCAGCGAGCTGCTGCACGCCGGTGCATCCCGGCGCGCCACCGTCGCTTTCACCGGCGCCAAGACCAAAGCCGACTGGGGAGCGCCGCTCGAAGACACCGACATGCAGATGTCGACGACCGCTCTCGCAGAGCTGATCAGCTACCACCCCGGCGACATGACCGCCGCCGTCGGTGCCGGCCTGCCGCTGGCCCGTCTGCAACCGATGCTGGCCGAACACGGCCAGTGGCTCGCGCTCGATCCCGCCACCGAAGAGGCCGGTGCGACCCTCGGCGGGTTGCTGGCCACCGGAGACGCCGGACCACGCCGACTGCGGTACGGCACGATGCGCGATCTCACCATCGGAACAACCCTGGTGCTGGCCGACGGCACTGTTGTGCACAGCGGCAGCCACGTCATCAAGAACGTGGCCGGCTACGACCTGAGCAAACTATTCCTCGGCTCGTTGGGCAGCCTGGGACTGATCGCCGAGATCATCGTGCGCCTGCACCCGCGCCCCGCAGCAAGCAGGACCGTCATGGCCGCCGCATCAGTCGGTCAAGCACGCGCCGCGACCGCAGAACTGCGCAGCTGCGGGGTGGAACCGGCCGCCATCGAATGGTTCGGCCAGGTGAGCGCCCACCCCCCACAAGGGTCCCTGCTGGTGCGGCTGGAAGGCGGCCAGGCGGGGGTCGACGCCGGCTCGAGCCGAGTGATCCAGCTGCTGCGCACGCTCGACCTCGACGCCGACACGCTGGACGGCGAGGCAGCAGAACAATGGTGGACGCGTTGCGCGCAGGCCGGTCTCGGTGTGCCGGGCGGCTCGGTGGCCCGCATCGGTACGCTTCCGACCAAGCTGGACGAGACGGTGCGAGCCATGGCTGCCGCCGCCGACTCGCACGGCCTTGCGGCCACCCTGACCAGCAGCACCGCATTGGGTCTGCACACCGCGGCGCTCACTGGTAACTCCGCCGCGCAGGCGGCGGTACTGCTGCAGTGGCGCACTGCGGTGCAACATCTGGGCGGCACCCTCACCCTGCGACGGCGCCCCCCAGCGGTCACCGCCGCCGTCGATGCCTATGGACAAACGCCATCGTCGGTGGCCTATCTCCGCGCGGTGAAGAACCAACTCGACCCCGACCACCGCTGCTCACCCGGCCGCTTCCCCGCCTGGACCTAGCGGAACCAGACCGCCGCGCTCCTGGTCCGCTTCCGTAGATCACTCGATCCATCGACCACCGTGAGGAAGACCCACTGTGACGCAACCGGTTCCGCTGCCCAACCCGACCCGACGCGCCGATCCGGCCGAAGCCGAAGCCGACAACGTGCTGCATGTCCATGACGGCGGCGGCACCGGTGTATTCGATGCCTTCCACCCCCCGGCGGACGATTTGATCTCCGACTGCGTGCACTGCGGCTTCTGCCTGCCCAGCTGCCCTACCTATGCCCTATGGGGGGAGGAAATGGATTCCCCCCGCGGACGGATCTACCTGATGAAAGCCGGCAAAGAAGGCACCGTGCCGATGGACGATACTTTCGTCGGCCACTTCGACGCCTGTTTGGGCTGCATGGCCTGCGTCACGTCGTGTCCCAGTGGTGTGCAGTACGACAAACTGCTGGAAGCGGTCCGCCCGCAATTGGAGCGAAATCATTCGCGCAGCCGTGCTGACAAGTATTTCCGCGAGGCCATCTTCGCGTTGATGCCCTACCCGAATCGGTTGCGCGCCGCCGCCTTCCTGGGCACGCTCTACCAACGCTTGTTCCGCAAACAGCTGCAAAGAAGTGGTCTGCTCAAACGGCTGCCGGCCCGGTTGCAAGCCATGGAAGCGCTACTGCCGCCGATGCGGCTGCGGGACATCACCCACCGCCTCGCGGCACATACTCCCGCAGTCGGGACCGCCCGGCACCGGGTGGTGATGCTCACCGGCTGCGCGCAGCAGGTGTTCTTCTCCGACGTCAACGATGCCACCGCCAGGGTGCTTGCCGCCGAGGGCTGCGACGTGCTGGCCCCCGTCGACCAGAAGTGTTGCGGCGCACTGTCCATCCACGCCGGCCGTGAACCCGAGGCGCTCGATCGTGCCAGAGCGCTGATCGACAACTTCTCCGCGCTCGACGTCGACAGCATCGTGGTCAACGTGGCCGGCTGCGGCTCCACCCTCAAGGAATACGGCACTTTGCTCCGCGATGACCCGCAATACGCGGAACCAGCCAGACTGTTCTGCGCCAAGGTCAAGGACATCTCGGAGCTGCTCGACGAACTCGGTCCCGTCGCCCCCCGTCACCCACTCCGTGCCCGGGTGGCGTACCACGACGCGTGCCACCTCGCCCACGCGCAGAGAATCCGGTCCCAGCCCCGCGCCGTGCTGCGCACCATTCCCGGCGTCGAGGTGCTGGACATCCCGGAATGGGAACTGTGCTGCGGCTCCGCCGGAATCTACAACCTCGTCGAACCCGAACCCGCCGAAGAACTGGGCCGTCGAAAAGTTGAGCAGATCCTCTCTACCCGACCCGATGTCATCGCCACCGCCAACCCTGGGTGTCTGCTCCAGATCCGCCGCTACCTCGAGGATCCGGTGCCGCTCTATCACCCGGTGCAGCTACTCGACTTCTCCATCCGCGGCGTCAACCCCTTCGAGATCGAACCGCCAGCCGGTCAGCGCTGACCAATTGTTTGCCTGGCGTCCATTCAGTGCACGCGCATCCCACCTGTGTTTTGCATCGGTCAAAGGAGCCCGCCATGTTCACGCAGAACTACGACCCGATCGGCCATTCACTGGGCCTGTCCACCATCTTCGCAGTACTTCCGCTGCTGGTGATCTTTCTGCTACTGGGAGTGCTGAAGATGCGCGCCCAGTGGGCAGCGCTGATCGCTCTGGCTGTGTCGATCATCGTGGCGGTCGCCGTCTACTCGATGCCGATCGGGCAAACCCTGTCCGCCGCCGGTGAAGGCGCCGCCTTCGGAATCTTCCCGATCATGTGGATCGTCGTCAACGCGATCTGGCTGTACACCATGACCGTCGGCACGGGTCATTTCGACGTCCTCCGCCGTTCCTTCGGAGCGATCTCCGAAGATCAACGGGTTCAAGCCATCATCATTGCGTTCTGCTTCGGTGCCCTGCTGGAAGCCCTCGCCGGATTCGGCACCCCCGTCGCGATCACCTCCGTTATGCTCATCGCGCTCGGCTTCTCCAAACTCAAGGCAGCCGCCGTCGCCCTCGTCGCCAACACCGCTCCGGTCGCATTCGGTGCCTTGGCCGTGCCGATCACCACCCTGGCGAAGATCACCGGCCTCCCCGAACACGACCTGGCCTCCACCGTCGGCCGCCAAACGCCAGTGCTGGCGTTGATCGTGCCGTTGGCATTGGTGTTCATGGTCGACGGACGCCGCGGCGTCAAACAGACCTGGCTGCCTGCTCTGCTGTCCGGGGTCGTCTTCGCCATCCTGCAGTTCTTGTGCTCCAATTACGTCTCCATTCCCCTCACCGACATCATCGCCGCTCTCGGCGCCGCGCTGACCATCGTGATGCTCTTGCGGTTCTGGCAGCCTGCAGAAATTCTCGTCCGAGCTGAACATCGCACTGACCGTCTCGCGTCACGGCGCTGTCGGAAACCGATGTGCAGACACGCATCACCGCAGCCAAAGCTTCCGCGCACGCTGTTGAACTCGGGACCGGCCGCAGCGCCGGAAACACCGTCACCGCCGCCGTGGGCGCCACCGGAGCACACCTGCCAGAGAACGGTTCTGTGGCCGCCGGTGGTATCGCCACGGACCGCCGAACCCGGACCGGCAAGCACCAAGGGACGGGCCGAGGTTTTGATGATTCTCGGTCAACAGCCGCACTCGGTTCCGCACCGGACGCGGGGCTGGCGGCCCGCGACAGCCGCGCCGACGTCCTTCGGGCCTACGCGCCGTACCTCATCGTCATCGCCGTGTTCTCGCTCGCTCAACTCGCCGCTATCAAGCGGGCGCTCCTCACCGGATCGACCAGCTTCGCGTGGCCCGGCCTGCACATCGCGCTGCCGAACGGCAAGACCCCGTCGGCGGCGACGTTCGCGTTCGCTTTCCTGAATTCCGGCGGAACTTTGCTGCTGATCGCGGGCACCCTCACCATGCTTGCGCTGAGGGTCTCGCCGCTGCAGGCACTTCGGGCCTACGCGCGGACCCTCATCCAACTCAAATGGGCCATCCTGACCGTCGCCGCGGTGCTGGCGCTGGCGTACGTCATGAACCTGTCCGGACAAACCGTCACCATCGGCACCTGGATGGCCGAAGCCGGGGGGATTTTCGCGCTGTTGTCGCCCATCCTGGGTTGGCTGGGTGTAGCCGTCACCGGATCCGACACCTCCTCCAATGCCCTGTTCGGCTCACTCCAGGTCGCCGCCGCACACAGCGCCAAACTGTCGCCGGTTCTGTTGGCAGCGGCGAACAGCTCCGGCGGCGTGCTGGGCAAAATGATCTCCCCCCAGAACCTTGCGATCGCCGCCGCATCGGTGGGCATGGCCGGCGAAGAAGGCACCCTGTTCCGCAAGGTCCTGCCCTGGACCCTCGGGTTCCTGGGTTTCATGTGCGTGGTGATCTACTTGCAGTCCACACCGGTGCTGTCCTGGATGCTTCATTAGTAGAAGGACCGGATCCGGCAGCACATCACCATCAACAACAGGAATTGCCTGACGTTTCAACGGATTGCCACCGACGCGCCGCCGAGCGTCGAACCGCCCCGCGCCCTGCCAGGTTCAAAAAGCCCTCCTCGGTCGGAGTGCACAGCAGGTAGCACGTTGTTCCCTGGGTGGTGTTTTCCGGTGAAGTCACGGGTAGGTGTATTAATGAGTGATATTTGGCGCCGGCGAGTGCCGTCGGCGCAGAACTGGAAGGAGCTCAAATGAAAGGTTTTCGCATCACCGCCGCTCGCGTTATGGCTATCGCGGGCGTCTGCGGACTGATGTTGGTGGGCGTGGTGTCCCCAGCCTCCGCGACCACCACGAGCCTCAGCGCCTCGGGTAACGGATCTTCGGAGGTCCCGCCGGCCGTCGCCACCGACACTGTGGCAGCAACTGTGGATGTCGATCCCCAAGCCGGGACCATCACGTACACAGTGTCCTTCCAGGGCACCGAGCCGGTGGTGGCCGGTCACATCCACAAGGGTGCGGTGGGCGTCAGCGGTCCGGTGGTCGTCACTTTCGACTCCGCGGTGATCAACGCAGCCGGAAGCGCGACGGTGAAGGTCGACAAGTCCCTTGCCGCCGCGATAGTGGCTGACCCAGCCGGCTACTACGTCAACGTGCACACCAAATCCCACCCGTCGGGGGCAGCCCGGGGCCAACTGGCCGCCGGGAGTGGGACCGCACCGACGGCTGTCAACGCCGGAAGTGGGGGCCAGTTCGCAGCAGCGCAGAGCGGGTTCGGCGGACCGATCCTCGCGCTGCTCATCGGATCGGTGCTCGTCGTGGTCGCAGCGGCCGGCGTCTACACCGTCCGCAAGCGGAGCGTCTGACGAAGTAAGTGTTGTCCAATTACCAACTCGCGGAGCGGCGGCGGAACTCCATCCGCCGCCGCTCCCAGTTGTCGCACAACCTGACTCCTTGGCTCTGTCTGCTCGTTGCTGGCATTCTGGTGATGGTCTTCGCGATGGTCACGCTGTTGTCCACCTCGGCGGCCAAGAGCGACGCAGCTGCAACCGAGGGGAAATACTTTTCTTCAACGGTGGCCTCCGCACCCGGAGCACCGGCAGTGGAACCCGCCTCGTCGAATTCTGTGATCGTCCGGAGAGATTCCAAGAGCAGCCCGGCCACTGGCATAGGAAGAACGACAGGCTCGCAATCCACCCGGCCGTCCGCCAGCAGTGCCTCAGCGGGGATCGCAAAACGGAGTTCGGACCGCCTGGCGATTCCACGACAACCAGCAAGCCAGACCCGGTCTGTTCCGTTGTCGATCGAACTCGGCGGTTCCCGGACGCCGATTCGCGTCGTGCCTATCGGCATTTCGGCGGCAGGGACCCTAGAGCCACCTTCGGACATTTCCACCGCCGGATGGTGGGTATCCGGGCCCCGCCCCGGCGCCCCGGGCCGTGCGATCATCACCGGGCATATCGATTCGACCGCCGGTCTTGGCGCTTTCGCTGCACTTGACCGCCTGCACAACGGGGACACCGTCGCGCTGAACGAAGCGGCGGGAGAAGTTCTGCATTTCAGGGTGACCGCACGGCAGCAGATCGAAAAGACACACCTGAACCCCCGCCTTCTGCAGAGCACCACCAATGCCTCGGATCTCCTACTGGTGACATGCACCGGCACGTTCGACCATTCCACCCGCAGCTACGAATCAAATCTGTTGATCACCGCCGTTCCCGTCCGCCAATGAAGGCCTCCCATCGCCGGTCCGAGGCAGCGGCACGGGTCGGCCGGATGGCCGTTACCCCCGCCCAGCAGGTGACGTTGACCCTCTGACGATGAGACCGGTGGCGAGTTCGACGTGGTGGACTTCTACGCTCACCGGGGACCGCTTTGGAGGTCAAAAAGGCCGCGATTTATCCTTTGATGGCTCCGGCGCCCGCCCCGTGGACGAATTGTCGCTGGAAGATGAAGAACACAATTGCAACTGGAATGGTCATGAGCAGCGCAGCGGCCATCTTGAGCGGGAACTGGTTTCCAGCGCCGAGTTGCCCTGATGCCAAGCCGGCGACACCTTTGGTCAGGGTATTGAGTTTCGGATTCTGCGTGGAAACGATGAAGTGCGAAAGCTCGTTCCTTGAACCCTGGAAGGACAAAATGGTGAGGGTGATCACTGCTGGTCGGGCCATGGGAAGCACCACTGACCAAAATGTGCGAAACACCGATGCCCCGTCGATTCGGGCGGCTTCTTCCACTTCCGCAGTGATGTTGATGAAGAATTGCCGCATGATGAAGATTCCGGCGGCATCGGCCAGCAGCGGAATTATCATCCCGAAGTAGGTGTCGTACATGTGTAGTTGGACCAGCACCAGATATTTGGGGATGAGCAGGACCACTCCCGGGACAGCCATGATAGCGATGATCGCACCCGCGATGGCGGCGCGTCCCCGGAAGTGGAGTCGGGCCAATGCGTATCCGGCCAGCGAATCGAAGAAGACCCGGCCGACGGTGACGCTGACGGTGACCACCACGGAGTTGGTGAACCACCGGGGGAAGTCCGCTTGGGACAATTTGCGGAAGGCGTCCGCGGTACAGCTCAGGGGAATCGGGGTCAGTCAGTTCGTGCTGGCGTCTGCGTCGCTTTTGAAGGTAGTTCCGATCTGCAGGATGAAGGGGAACAGGTAGACCATCGCGAAAAAGATCAACACCAGGTAGAACAGCCACGCCATACCGACACTCCGGCGATGTCGTGAGGCATCGGCCGCATTGGGTCCGGTGAATCGACGACCAGTCAGTGTCGTGCTCATTTCGAATTCTCCCAGGATGCGATGCGGTGGCGGCGGGGGATGGTCTTGCGGTCCCGCATCACGAGGCGCTGCACGAGCGCGAACACAATGATGACGGCGAACAGGATGAACGAAATGGCCGCGCCTTGGCCCCATTTACCGTGCCGTAACCCTCTTCGGACTTCAGCGGGGTGGAAGCCGGTACAACGCCCGGGCGTTGCCGGCGAAGATGTCGTCCTCGACCTGATCCAGCCATGCTTTGCGGGTAATGCCGCCGAGTTCGGTCCGAATCTTCGACCAGGCGTCGCGTAGCACGGTCAGGGCGAACCAGTGGGTCTCCGGCGGTCCGTGTCCGTCGCTGCCGACCAGGATCCGGCCGGTCGGCGCCAGTTCGATGAGCTCTAGCAGCCGGTGGGCCGAGGTGGCTGGGCTCAACAGATTCACCAGCGAGAACTCCACCCACACCGATGCCCGGACAGCGGCCAGATATGCGACTTTCTCGTGCCAGGGGTAGGCCGCGTGGATCAGCACCACCGAGGCATGCTCACCTTCGGGGGTGCGCAGGATGTCGTCCAGTCCCAGCGGGTCGGCGTCGACGAGCCGCAGGTCGGAGTCGCCGAAACCGGTGTGCACCTGCAGTGGAAGCCTCAACTCACCGCACTGGGCCAGGGTCCGTCGTAGCACCAGATCTCGCAGAGCCTTGCCCCGTCGGCGGGTGGGCACCGCGACGTCGTCGATGGTCAGCGAGGCGCGGGCGTCGGCGACCGTCGCCCCCGGATCAACCGCCAGACCGGTGCGGTAGGCGAGCACCGTCTTGCAGCCGACGGCGCCGGCCGCTGCTGCGGCTTCGATTTCGTCGGACACCCGCACCAGGATCTCGTCGGCGCCCACCCCGGCTTCGATCAGTGGATCCAACACCGCTTCCACTCGGAACAGCGACCACATCGGTACCGCCGCCAGGGACGAGTAGTCGGTGAGCCCAACGGGATCGACCGGTTGGGAACCGCCGTCGAGCAACATGGCGGACACGCCCACCTCGCTGAACAGCCCACGCACGTACACCGGCCAATTTCGCGCGGCATGTTCGCGGGCCGAGCCCACGTCCTGCTCCGCGCAGCCGAGATATCTGCTCAGCCGGACCCGCATCGCCTCGAGCAACAGTCGCCCGTATGCAAGTTCCTGCCGCCGTTGCGTCGCAGCCGGGCCGACGGCCACGTCCAGCCCGATCTCGGCGAAGTTCAACGGTTGGGGCGTCAGCGGGAACGGATGCGCGTGGTCGTCGATGATTCCGACGCGATGGGTGGTCACCGTCTCAGGCTTTGGCCGGAATGGGGGCGTCCAACCCACCGGCGTCAGCGCCGCCCTCCTCGCCCAATATGGAACCGATTCGTTCGACTGCTTCAGGTCGCTTGGCGCGCAAACCGACGAGCACGAGCAGGCCCAGAATGAACCAGATGGCGGTGATGTACGGCGTGTACTCCAGTGGGTGGGGCGGCTGGGGATAGATGGATCCGTAGAGCGCGGCGGCGAACAGTGCCGCCCCGACGACGGGCACCAGCAGATGCGCGAGGATGTTGTACGACTGGTGGGTCCGTTTGAAAAACACCGCTCCACCGACGCACAGACCGATGTAGACCACGATGATCGCCAGCGTGCCCAGGGTGGCGAAGAAGTAATAGACGGTGATCGGCTGCCCACCCAGGGAATCCTGTCCCATGACGAAGCCGACGAACGCACCCAGAACGGTGCTGACCACCGCGACGGTCAAGGTGGCGTTGACCGGGGTCTGCAGCTTCGGGTGGGTCCGGCCGGGCCATTTCGGGAGCACGCCCTCGCGTCCCATGGCGAACATGGTGCGGGTGCCGGCGGTGGAGCATCCGACGCAGACGAAGAAGGCCGACAGCAGGGCGCCGATTTCGACCAATTGGGGCAACGGACCGCCGACGAACTTGGCCGCGATGGTCTTCATGGCGAACGGGTCGGAGCCGAAGGCGGACCCTTTGTCCACACCGAAACCGATGGTCAGGCTGTAGGTCGACCACAGATAGAACAAAATGGCGAAGCCGACCGAGGCGATGATTGCGATGGGAATGGCGCGACGCGGATTGGCGGTTTCCTCACCGAAGTCCGCGGCGGTCTCGAACCCGATGTAGGAGGTGATGCCCAGGATGATGCCGTAGAACACGCCGGAGAATCCGCCCTTATTGGTGTGGCTGAAGGAGAATGGGGCGAGCGTATTGCCGTGCGCCCCACCTTTGGCGGTCACGACCACATTGACGATCAGAATGACCAGTACGGTCGCCGCCGCAACCACCAGTTGGATTCTGGTGGTCACCTTGATTCGCACCACCGACAGCACGACCAGCAGCACCATGCCGAGCAGGAAAATCGGGAACCACCAACCGGTGTCCAGATGCAGCAGGTCGGTGGCCAGATAGGACACGCCGGCCATCGTCATCGGAACGAAGCAGACCAAACCGAACGAGTACAGCCAGCCGGCCATGAAACCGGCCGATTTGCCCAGGCTGCGGCTGGCGTAGGTGTAGGCGTAGCCGGCCGAGGCCATTCGCCGGGTGAAGCCGATGACGACGAAAGCGAGGGCCAGGCAGGCAATCCCGCCAAGCAAGAAGGCCAGCGGGGTCGAACCTCCGGCGATGGCCGCTACCCCCGGCACGTTGAGCAGCATTGCCATTCCCGGTGCCAGCACCGACACGGATATGGCGACCGCGTCGGTCACCGACAGGGTCCCCTTGGCCAGGTGCTGCCCGGGAGCACCTGCGGGATCCGGTTTCCTCGAATTCATGATTGGTCCTTGGGCTGCTCGGTGGCGAAACGCGGCCAGATGACCGTGTCCTGGTTGATGTCGTAGTCGAACGCGAGTGGGCTGCAACCATGGTCCACCACCCACTTCAGGAAGACCTGATGTACCGGGTGCTGCTGATATGCCCGCAGTGCTGCCGGGTCTTCGAACTCGGTGTACAGGAGGTATTGGTGGCCCTTGGTCCGCGCGCCGGTCATGTCCGCGCCGAAACGGATAAGGCTGATTCCGCCGATTTTCTCCGGCCAGGACTGGATCTGACTGTGCATGTCGGCCACGTCCGCGTCGTCCAGATCGTCGGAGAACTCGAACAGCACTATGTGCTGCAATGTCATGAGTAGCCCTTCCCTTCGCATAGCTGCGGCACGAGAACCAAACGGCTCAGAAGAATTCGAAGTATTCGCGCATCTCCCAGTCGTGCTCGGCCTTCTCACGCTCGGCCGTGGGCGCTGCTGCCACCGATTCTTGGAAGCGGGCCAGCTCGAACTTCTTCATCATGATGTAGTAATCGACGAATCCGCTGCCGAATTGTTCGCGGTACATCGAATTGCTGCTCACGGCCGTCAACGATTCCGCGATCGACGTCGGCAACATGGGCGCATCACTTTCGTAGGGGTTGGCTGATGCCGGCGGCGGTGGCCGCAGGTTGCGATCTAGTCCGTCTAGGCCGGCCGCAATGTCGGCCGCCATGTACAGGTACGGGTTGGCCGCCGGTTCGCCGAGGCGGTTCTCCAGGTGCGTTCCGCTGTCACCGGGGCCGCCTTGCACCCGGATCAGTGCGCCGCGGTTCTCCACGGCCCACGTCACCCGGTCGGGGGCGAAGGAATAAGGCCGGAACCGGCGGTATCCGTTGATGGTCGGGGTGGCGAACGCCGCCATGGCCTGGGCGTGCTCGAGGACGCCTGCCAAATAGCTCTGTCCGGTCTGCGAGAGCACCTCGTTGTCCGATGCGAAAAGGTTCGCGCCGGATCCGTCCAGCAGGCAGTCGTGCAGATGCCAACCGGAGGCGAAGAACTGGGGCAACGCGGGCCAGCACATGAAGCTGGCCTGCAATCCCCGCCGCTGGCAGAGCTGTTTGACTGCGCTGCGGAACAGGATCATCGCGTCGGCAGAGCCCAGACCTTCGCGTGGGCTGAAACTGAATTCCATCTGTCCCGGGCCCCACTCGTCCTCCATGGACCGAGGTAGTAGACCGATACCTTCCAGTCCGTCGCGCAACGCGTTGATGGTGTCCAGGACGGAGTCCAGCCGCACCTCCGACAGGTACTGATAGCCGTGCTGGAACACATCGACGTCGGGGGTCCGCGGAGGCTGCCCGATTTCGTCGAGACCGATGTGCGGCGATGTGCGACGGGTGATGTAGAACTCGACCTCGAGTCCGGACAGGAAGCGCATCCCCCGCTCCCGCAACCGATCCAGCTGCCGTCGCAGTTGACCGCGACCGTCCAAGGGCAGCGGCGCACCGCTGGGGAAGTAGGCGTCGCAGATGACCCAGCCGGTGTCGGCGGCCCACGGCAGGACTTGGAAGGTCAGTGGGTCGGGCACGATGACGATGTCCGGGAACCCGGTGAACTCCTCGATGCCGAATCCGCCGCCTGGCGCGAAAGCCGGTGGAAACACGTGATTGCCGGTGTCCAAGCTGTAGATCGCGCCGGAGAAGTCGACGCCGTTGGCGAATGCCGCCGCAGCTGCCTGCGGTGAGAGGAATTTGGCGCGGGGGCTGCCGTGCTGGTCGACGATGACCACACGCACGGTTTTCAGGCCGAGCTCCTGGATCCGGGCGATGACCTCGACAGCGCAGGCGCGCTGCTCGTCGGAGTACAGAGCGTGCTCGCTAACGAATCCGGCGCGGCCAATGCCGGCGGTGCCCGAAATATCGGTCGAGTGTCCGGTCATTGCTGCAGACCTCCGGGTGGGGGATGGGTCGAATCGGTTGCGGCGAGCATGGAGGTCAAAACCTCTGCGGCGGCGTTCTTGGGTGGCATCTCGGCGATGGCCAGGGAGGTCTCCGTCCGCTGGATGCCATCGATCTGCCATACCTGGTTGTGCAGCAGCTCCCGCAGGTGGGTGTGATCGCGAACTCTGGCCCGCACCACCATGTCCACGTCGCCGGTCACCAGGAGCACGTCCTCGACCTCGGCGATGGCCATCAACTGCTGCATGATCAGACCCTGCTGAAAGCCCTGGTTGACCGTGATGGTGATGATCAGAGTGGTGGGGTGTCCCAGTGCCCCCCAGTCCAATCGGGCTCCGTAACCCAGGATCACACCCTGCCGTTCCAGCCGGGCCACCCGCTCCCCGACGGCCGGCGCCGACATGCCCAGCTCACGGGCCAGGCTCCGCTGGGAAAGCCGCGCATCCTGCGCCAACAGCTGCAGCAACCGCAGATCCACGGTGTCCAGCACGGCGGCGGGGGAGGTTGCGGCGGTGTACTCGGAGATCGACCGCAGTGAGGAGCCGTCGGCCGCCGATGAGTCATGTTCCACGGTTCGCCTCTCCTCGAGTCGTTCGATCTCCGGCGCCACCGTCCGTCAGGAGACTGACCTGACCCATCCGTCACTAATAAGGCGCGAGGGCCTATTGACCTCTAGATCGTGAAGCATTGACGCAGAGTCTCGGGGCAGATGTAAGGTTCTGTCAAGAGATGACGGCCTGGAGGACTCCCATGCACGCAGCGGTGCTCGGCTCGGACTGGAGCAGCAGGCTGGCCAGGCGCACCGCCGGTCAGGACGGTTTCCTCACCGGCATTCTGGCCTCCGCGAATTCTTGCGGTGTCATCAATTTTTCCGGTGGCTTCCCCGCGCCCGAGTTGTTTCCCACGGTTGCCGTCGGGCGGATCATCACCGACCTGTTGGTCGCCGACGCCGCGGTCGCCCTGCAATACGCCCCGAGTGAGGGGATCGCCAGCACGTTGGATGCGATGTCCGATCACCTCATGACCCGTGAGGGGCGCCGGCCGGGCCACGGCGAACTGATGATGACCAGCGGCGGGATCGACGCGGTCACGTTGGTCGCCAAGTCGATGCTCGATCCGGGCGATGTCGTCGCGGTCGAGGAACCGACCTATCTCGGAGCGGTGTCCGGCTTCGCCGGTCTCGATGCTCACATGCGCGGCGTGCCAATGGATCCGGCTGGCCTGGACGTTGGCGCGTTGGCTGCCCTGATCGCTTCCGGAACCAGACCCAAACTGCTGTACACCATCCCCGACCACCAGAATCCGAGTGGACTGACGCTCGACCTGCATAGACGGCAGGACCTGGTGGAACTGTGCAGGCAGCATGGCATCCTCATCGTCGAAGATGTGGCCTACCGTGACCTCGGCTTCTACGACGACCCGCTGCCCAGCCTGTGGTCGCTGGCGCCGGACACCGTCGTCCAGATTGGCACGTTCTCCAAAACCATCTTCCCGGGCATCCGCCTGGGCTGGGCGGCCGGACCCGCGGAAGTGATCGCGCAGTTGGTGGTGGCCAAGCAGAACTCGGACCAGTGCGCGGGGGCATTGGGCCAACGCACGGTCGAGGAATTCCTTCGGGGAGGGCTCTTCCAGCCCCAGGTACAACGGGAACGGGCGCTCTACCGGGTGCGGGGAGAGGCCATGGTCGCCGCATTGACCGAGCACATGCCGCAACCGGCCACCTGGACCGAGCCGCGCGGCGGCTTCTTCACCTGGCTGCAGGTGCCCGGAATCGACACTGCCGACCTGGCACGGACAATGGCCGCGCAACAGGTCGCCTTCGTGCCTGGAGCGCCGTTCTTCGCCGAGCGGGTGCAGCACGACCACCTGCGGTTGTCCTTCAGCCGGGCAAGCGAATCCGACATCGACAAGGGCATCGCCCGTATCGCCCGCGCTGTAGCCGCAGCACGTGCCGTCTGATCATTTCTCCGAGAACGGAAAAGCAACACATGAGCAACGACCACTTCAGCCTCGACGGGGCCGGTGCGCCGACGTCTGCGGGGATCTTCGTCGACCCGTCCGCCATCCCGCCGGTCGAGTTCCTTCCCGGCCTGAAGTTCCAGCCGACTCTGGGCGAACTGACGCTGGCCAACTACGTGACTTTCGAACCCCACACGGAAGCCCCGATGCATGTGCACCTCGAGGAGCAAGTCGTCATCGTCGTGGACGGCCAGTTCGACTTCACCATCGACGGTGAGACGAAAACCATGCGGGTCGGCGATGTCGCCGTCATCCCGCCGTGGGTGCCGCACGGCGCGAAGACGCACGAGCACGCCTGTCGCGAGATCGACGTCTTCAGCCCACCGCGGGCGACGCTGTTGAATTTGGCTCGCGGTGGCGACACCGCCGCCGAGCAGGCATCAGCCTGATGGACCTCGGTCTGACCGGGCGACGGGCAGTCGTCACCGGCGGGTCAAAAGGCATCGGCTTCGCGGTGGCCGCAGAACTGCTCGCCGAAGGCGCCTCAGTGGCCGTGTGCTCCCGCAACTTCGAGGAGCTCAACGTAGCGGCTGACAGGCTGCGCGCAGCCGCACCGGCCGGAGCCACGGTGTTCCACCACGTCACCGATGTCACCGAGCCTGCGCAAGTCACCGATTTCATCGACGCCGCGGCGCACACACTCGGCGGATTGGACATCCTCGTCAACAATGCCGGGGGTGCCCGGCCCGGTAACTTCGAAACACTGTCCGATGAGGACTGGCAGCACGATCTCGACGTGAAACTGTTCTCCCAGATCCGTTGCGTCCGGGCGGCCCTGCCGCACCTGCGACGCAGCACAAGCGCCCGGATCATCAACGTCAACGCCGTCTACGCCAAATACCCGGACCCGGCGTTCTTCGCCACCACGGTGAACCGGGCTGCCTGCCTCAATTTGAACAAGGCGCTCGCCGCGGAATTCGGGACCGAAAACATCCTGGTCAACAGCGTGAACATCGGCTTCGTGGACACGCCGCAATGGGAGAACATCCGTGCGCGGAGGGCCCCCGAACTGAGCCTGGCGGAGTTTCTCGACGGCCTGGCCAAGACCGAGGTTCCGATGGGCCGTTTCGGTTCGGTGGACGAAGTCTCCGGTCTGATCGCGTTCCTGGCCGGAACCCGCGCCAGTTACATCACCGGCGCCGTCATCGACGTGGCCGGCGGCATGGGGAAATACGTCTGATGTGTCGCCTCATCGGCTGGATCAGCGACGAACCCCGCTCCTTACGCGATGTTCTCGGAGACGCCGCCCTCGGCCGCTTCGCGAATCTGTCCGGTCTGCACGGACACGGTTGGGGCACCGCCACCCTTGATCCATCGACCGCGCATCTGGTGACCCATCATTCGACCCGACCGGCCCGGGAGGACCCGGACTTCCAACGCCTCGCCGACCTTCCCAGCCGCCTCGGCCTGTTTCACCTGCGTTGGGCCACACCAGGCCTGGACCGAAACCGGGCAAACACGCATCCCTTCGTCGACGGTGACCGGGCGATGATCCACAACGGGGCGATCCAACCGATCGATCGACTGCCGATGCTGCGCCGGCAAGGAAGCAAACGCCAACCAATCGGAACGACCGACAGCGAGCGACTGTTTCTCGCCGTGCTGGACGAACTGCGCCCGGCCGGGGCCGGAACGACCGGCGAACAACTGGCCGCCGCCATCGAGACGATCAGCGACCGGGCGGTGACCGCCGGACTGACAGCGGCCAGCCTGAACTCCATCTTCGTCGGCCCGCGCGGCATGGCAGTGCTCAACTGGCATGATCCAGCGAAAGTGCCGTCGATCGACGCGGACGACCCTTCCTCACCGCCGTACTACGACCTCCGTCACCTGCACGGCGCGGGCCTTGACGTCATAGCCTCCTCCGGGTTCGTCTCCGATCCTCAAAGGTGGTCGCTGTTGCCCAACGCCTGCCTGCTCAGCATCGGCTTCGACAAAGCCCCACAAGAGCTTTCAATCCGACCGGCCAAGCCGCTATGTCCCATCCCGGCTGAGGCAATACCCAACGCCGGTTGACCGGAGAACGGGGCCAGGAGTTCGAAAGCACGTCGCCGGGTGACCACAATAGCCACCGGTGCGCAACACCGGTTTCTTCGCTCGGCATGGTCGGTGGGGTGTTGACTTCCGCCATCTGCGTGCGAGCGGACGGCTGGGCTGTGTGGGTTGTTGGCGTCGATGGTGAGATGGTGGCTTGATGACTGGTTCTCACGCGGCACCGGCGGCCGCAGCCGCTGCTCCTTCGAAGCAGGACGGCGCAAGTGGGCGGCGTAGGTCCGGTGGCGGGGCGTTGCTGCTGGCCTCGCTTGGTGTGGTGTTCGGCGACATCGGTACCAGCCCGCTGTACGCGCTGCACACGGTGTTCACGATCGACGGCGGGGCGGTGCGTCCCACCCCCAGCGATGTCTACGGGGTGGTGTCGCTGATCGTGTGGTCGGTGACGCTGATCGTCTCCGTGAAGTACGTCGGGGTGATCATGCGGGCCGACAACGACGGTGAAGGCGGGGTGATGGCCCTGGCCGCACTGGCCCGAAAGTTGTATGCCGGCCGGCCCCGGGCCTCCCTGCTGCTGGTGTTGGGCATCCTGGGGGTCTCTCTGTTCTACGGCGACTCGATCATCACCCCGGCCATCAGCGTCCTGTCCGCGGTTGAGGGTCTGCAGGTCGCCACCCCGCAACTGGCTCACCTGGTGGTGCCGGTGGCGGCGGTGATCCTGACCCTGCTGTTCGCCGCGCAGCGGTTCGGCACCGGAAAAGTCGGCCGCCTCTTCGGCCCCATCACACTGCTCTGGTTCGGTGTCCTGGCGCTGGCCGGGCTCGCGCAAGTGGTGTCCGATCCGGGCGTCCTGCGGGGCCTGTCGCCGACCTACGCAGTGGTGTTCGCCGCCGCCCATCCAGGCACCGCTTTCATCGCCATGGGTGCGGTTGTTCTGGTCATCACCGGCGCCGAGGCCTTCTACGCAGACATGGGTCATTTCGGTCGCCGGCCGATCGCCCGCGCCTGGTTCTGGGTCGTCTTTCCGGCGCTGACGCTGAACTACCTCGGCCAGGCGGCGCTGATCCTTCGCAATCCCACCGCGATCGACAATCCGTTCTTCCGGTTGTTCCCGTCCTGGGCGCAGCTGCCGATGGTCATCCTGGCCACCGCCGCCACGGTCATCGCCAGCCAGGCGGTGATTTCGGGTGCGTTCTCACTGTCCCGCCAGGCGGTGCAGCTGGGTTTGCTGCCGCCGGTGCGGATCCGGCAAACTTCCGAACACGAAGGCGGCCAGGTGTTCCTGCCCGCCGTGAACGCCATCTTGTTCGTCGGGGTGCTGGTCGTCATGCTGGCGTTCCAGTCCTCGTCCCGGCTGGCCACCGCCTACGGCGTGTCGGTCACCGGGGCGTTGGTGATCGATACGGCGCTATTGCTGATCGTTGCTCCTATGCTGTGGCACTGGAAGCCCTGGCAGATCGTCATCGCAGGCGTGGCGTTCGGCGGCCTGGAGGTGACGTTCCTGGCCGGCAACCTGTCGAAAGTGCTGCACGGCGGGTGGCTGCCGCTACTGATCGCCGCCGTCGTGTTCACGGTGATGACGACCTGGCGGCGGGGCCGGGAAATCGTCAGCCGTAACCGCCGCGTCAAGGAAGGGCCGCTGGACGAGTTCATCGACGACCTGGCCGCCCGCGGCGTCCCCCGGGTCCCCGGGACGGCGGTCTTTCCGCATCCCGGAAAGGACTCCACACCGCTGGCCATGCGCGCCAACGTCGAACACAACCACGTTCTACACCAAGGTGTCATCGTCGTCTCGGCCAGCGCCGCAAACGTTCCCCACGTGCCCGCCAACGAACGGGTCACCGTCGACAACCTGGGCTCGGCCGACGACGGTATCCAACACGTTGCGGTCCGCTACGGCTTCTCCGACGGGCCTGACCTGCCCGCAGCGCTGCAGGCCGCCGCCGCCGCCGGCCTGTTCGAACCCGGCACCGGCGACCTCGCCACGGCCTCCTATTTCCTTTCCCGCGGCACCATCGCCCGCACCCGCAACCCGGGCATGGCCAGATGGCGCAAAGCACTGTTCATCGGCCTGGCCCACAACGCCGCCGACCCTTCCGTGTACTTCGGGCTACCTCCGGAGCGGACCGTCACCATGGGCGGCACCGTCGACCTGTAGACCAGTCGCGATCACCACGAGCAGGCCCCGGTAAGCGGCGCGGTCTGCACGAGCCATCCGGCGCGCTCGCGCGACTTATTCGCCGTTGCACCCCGATCGTCGGACCGCAGCTGGATCTGCGGGTGAGCAATCGTTACCGGCTGATCGCCCCAAGACCCGGTAACGAACGAGGGCCGCGGTCCACAGCCTGTTGATGCGGGGCGGGTAAGCAGGAGAGCGGCGCCGGGAACCCGGGCGGCCAGGAATCGTGCCTGGCGAGGAAGTCGATGAACAACTGCTCGAAACGGCCGGGTAGTCGGTCGCGGCCGTCACGTGCAAGGCTGCCGGTGTGAGCGTGGCTACCTTGCTGCTGGTCGGTGCTGCGGGCGCAGTGGCCAGCACGGTGAACGTCGCCGCCGGCGGAGGTGCTTTCTTGGCTTACCCGGTGCTGGTGGCCGCCGGTCTGCCGCCGCTGGCAGCCAACGTGACCAATACGGTCGGCAGTGTCACAGGGTCGCTGACCGGGGCATGGGGATACCGGCTGGAGCTGGTCGGGCAGAGCCGGCGGGTGCTGCGTCTGCTGCCGGTCTGCTTACTCGGCGCGGCCGTGGGTGTCACGCTGCTGCTGGCACTGCCCACCTCGGTGTTTCCCCGGGTAGTCCCCTGGTTGGTGCTGACCGCCTGCTTGCTGGTCGCGGTCGGACCCTGGGTGCGTGAGCACGTGACCGGGGGCGCCGGAACCCGGTGGCTCCCGCTCGGGGTGTTCGTGTGCGCGATCTACGGCGGCTACTTCGGCGCTGCTAACAGCGTGCTCGTCCTGGCCGTCGTCGGCACCGTGGTGCGGGACACGATGCAGCGCCTCAACGCCCTCAAGGGCGTGCTGGTGGGTGTCACGAACGCCGCAGCGGCGGTTCTGCTGGCTGTCCTTGCTCCAGTGGCCTGGCCGGCCGCCTCGGCGTTGGCGGTTGGCTACGCAGCCGGTGGCCTGGCAGGTGCCCGGCTGGCCCGGCGGCTGCCCGAGGGTCCGCTGCGAGCGGTCGTTGTGGCGACCGGCGTCATCGTCGCCGCTGTGCTGCTGTTGCGGCAGTAGCGCTTGCGGCAACGTCGTCGTAATCCGATTGGGGTGGTGGGATGCCGAGCACGGAGGAACGCGGTCCTGCGCCCCTCCCGGCGGCGGTTATCGTGGGATTGCAGTATGCAGCTAGGAAGCCCCCGGCCGCTCCGGCCGGGCAACGAGCGGAGATTCAGATGGCCAAGAGCGACGACCACAGCACTGGCGATGACCGGGAGCCGTATTCGGACATCGGTGGTCGCGAGGGCAAGCATGCTCACACGCACGACGTGCGTCGCGAGGAAGCAACGAACTCCGCTCCGAAGGTCGCCGAGCCGGATGAATTCGCAAACGACCTGGCCAACGACAACCGGTAGCGGTTGACAACGCGAGTCTTACTTCGCTCGTCACCCGCTCCACGTTCCGCTTCCGGAGTCGTCGGCCGGCTCGCGATTGCTGCCGGAGTTGACGCGGCCACGGGTCGCTTGTGCCGCGATCAGGATTTGACGGCGGGCGGAGGAATGAACTTGTTCGAGCATATGCTATCGCTGGCGGGTCCTGCACAATGCTCGAATGAAAAGAACCAGCGCTATCTTGGCAACGAAGAAAAACCAAAGGCTGCCAATCCGGTTCTCGGCTGGATTATGGCGCGTGGATGCCGTTGACAACGTCAGCACGCCTAGCATCATGGTCAGGTGTGCGACCACCTGAGTCCGCATCGAAGGCACCCCTGACGCCAGCACCGCCGGTCGTCGTCAGTCGTCTGTGTGGGGTGTGGTTCCGGCTGAGTATGTTTCCAGCGGAACGGTTCCGGCGGTCCACTGGTCCAGAGTTGGGGTGAAGATTTGCCAGGCCAAGTCGGCTTCCTCGCGGGATACAGAGAGCGTGTTCGACCCGGAAAGCAAATCCCGTAGAACGTTGACGTAGGCGATTTGTTCCAGGGGGGCCGAGCTGATGGCCGGGTGGTCGCTGGTCGCCTGTGCGTCCGCCATAGGTTCGTCGAGATCTATCCACAGGTCGTCGGCGCCGGGCGTAGGAGAGTGCTGCCGGAATTGTATGAGGATGCCCCGGCGGCGGCGACCCATGGCTTTGCCAGCCCGCAGAACGAATCGGGTGTTCGACCATTCTGAAGATTGGACGTGCAGGCTTACTTCCGCGAAGGTCTCCGTCTGCCGGCTCGCGTCGACGCCTTCTTCGGCGGTGTAGTCGGGAACTTCGACAGGGGCGGCTTCGCCGGTTCGGGCGAGGGTGCCGGCGGTGTAGCGCGCCCGACGGGTGGTGGTGCGGGCCTGATCAGCCGTCGGTATCTGCACCTCCCGTAACGCCTTGAGTCGTCGGCGGGACCAGTCGCCGCCAGTCGACTCACCGGACGAGCTCATGGTGACCTGGCACAGGATCTGCAGAAGGTGGTTCTGCAGGAGGTCCTTCAGTGCTCCGGTCCGGTCGTAGAAGGCGGCCCGACCTTCCAGGGCCAGTGTTTCTTCCCAGAGGATGGACACCTTCGTGACGTCGGGCCTGGGGGACGCACCAGACTGTGGGCGAAGCCGCATCAAGGTGGAAGGCAACGCCTGCACGGTCGGCATGCCCAGGATGTGGTCGACGCGAAAGATGTGGCCCTCGTCAGAAGCCGTCCGAGCGAGAGCGGCGTTCAGATCTTCGGCGCTTTTTAGATCGGAGCCGAATGGCTTCTCCACCGCCACCCGAAGCGATGCAGGCCGACCGATCAGTCCCATGGCGCGGACGGCAGCGGCGATCAGGTGCGTGGGCAGGGCCAGGTAGACAGTGAGCGACGCGCCGTTGGCGGCATCTTCGAACAGATCGCTGAATGCCGCCGGATCCAGAACGTCGACGTGGTGGTAGGAAAGCTCACCGACGAACGTATCCGTCTTGTCGGTAGCCAAGTCCGGGGCGAACTTGGCCAGGCGTGTCCGCACGTGGTCCTGGAACGTGGGCAGATCCCAGCCTTGCGGTCCGGCACCGACGAAGCGGAACCCGGCGGGGAGCTCGTCGGCAACGTACAAGCGAGCCAGAGCCGGCAGCAGCAGCCGGCCGCACAAGTCACCGGTGGCGCCCACAACGATCAGCGTCTGGGCAGGGGCCACCGGCACACCGTACAGCCGGGGCTTGCGTACCAGCGCAACCGGACACGGCGACCGAACAGCGGTCAATTCCGCCCGCGGCGTGTCCGAGCCGACGGCCTCGCCGCCTGCCTGGACGGCTGTGCGGGGTTCTTGGGGGGTCGGTGGCGAGCCGTCATCCCCGGCCTGAACCTTCGACGTCGCATGGCAGTGCTGCGCTCCCCCCGGAATCAGTCAAGCTGCCATGGCACGGCTCTTGTCAGGTGGCCTTTCCGTCGTGTGCTGGGCTCCAGAACTCCATGACCTGAGGGTCGACGCTGCGGCCCAGGTCGAAGCCGGCGATCGCCGCGGGCTTCCGAGTGGTGGGCGACAGCGGGTTGTCGCCGAATGCTTGCATTGCTGCGTCATCGGCGCCGACGACGAAGACCGCGGCCGGGTGCAACGCGGCGATCCCCTTCTGGAGTTGGCTGGCGAAAGGTTCGGCGGCGGTGAGCGCGGGCGCGATGATGAGCACTTTGGCCGCCCCGACGGCCAGGTCGGCGTTGGTGGCGGAGCGGGCGCCGTCGATGTACCGTCTGCCGTTGATCGTTGCCGGCGGCCAGACTCCTGGTACGGCGCAACTGGCGGTCACCGCATCCACGAGATCCACGCCGGAGTCACGGGTGAACACGATCAATTCTCCGGTCTCGGCGTCGATCGCGGGAGTCAAGACCGCGCGGTCGGTCCAGTGGCGAACGGGTAGACGTCCCTGGACTGCCAATCTGCGGACGCCCTCTGGCACGGTGTTCGCGGCCAGCGCCAGCGCGCCGACGCGGCGGCGCATGTCCTGCGGGGACCACGCTTCCGCGAACGCCGATTCGAGCTCCGCCATCAGGGCGTCCAGTTTGAAGTCAACCTCGATCTCGCTGCTGGTCTCGCAGAGTTGGCGGTCGTAGAGCAGCTGCAGGTCTGTTCCCGTCGAGATTTGCGCGGCCACCGTCGATCCGGCTGATGTTCCGACTATCAGATCTGCGTCCTCGATCTGCAGGCTCGAACGACCCGCACCATCTCGGATGCCCAGCAGAACGCCCAGTTCCCAGGTGATGCGGGCGACCCCACCGCCGGCCAGGACAAGTGCACGCGCAACCATGCGAGCATCACTCACCCCTGCCACCGCGTCCGACGGATACGGACGGAAGGTGACTAGGGCAACTCCGGTCGACAGATCCGCGGTGGCGACCCCGATGGCCGTCCGGTTATCCACCAAGCGGTCACCCCACGACTGCGGGACGAGGCGGCGGTCCCGGCGAGCCGGTACGGTCGCCGCATGCACAAGGGCCGGCTCGAGGCGTTCAGCGACGCGGTCATCGCCATCGTGATGACGATCATGGTGCTCGAGCTACGCCCGCCGGACGGGACCGACCTCTCCGCGCTGCGGCCGGAGATCCCCATCTTCCTGGTCTATGCGCTGAGCTTCGTCAACCTCGGCATCTACTGGAACAACCACCACCATCTGCTGCAGGCGACGCGCCGCGTCAATGGGCAGATCCTGTGGGCCAACATCCACCTGTTGTTTTGGCTGTCGCTCTTCCCGTTCGCCACGGCATGGATGGGGGAGCATCACCTCGCGTCCGCACCCACCGCGGTCTACGGCGCGGTGTCCCTGCTCGGCGCGCTCGCCTACGTCCTGCTGCAGAAGGCGGTCGTGCGGGAGCAGGGCGCCGACTGGCCGCTTGCCGCGGCCCTCGGTCGGGACATCAAGGGCAAGATCTCGCCCGTCCTGTACGGTGCCGGCGTCGGACTGGCGTTCGTCTCGCCGTGGATCTCCGTCGTCCTCTACGTGGTCGTCGCACTCATGTGGCTGGTGCCCGACCGCCGTATCGAGCGCATCGTGGTCTCCTCGGAGACGCAGGACTAGCGCAGATCGAGGGGCATCGTGAATCGCGGTGGAGACGAACCCAGCAAAGGACCGTCGATGACGGCCAGCCGGCGACTGACATCAGTACGCCACCGCGCACACGCCGACTCGACCAGTCGTGTGCCACGGCGAGCCACCTCGTCATCGCTGGTCCGCGGTTTCACTGCGTTCCAAGTGGACGGCCTGCGTCACCCCAATGTCGTCCCGTTCGCAACGCGGGCCTGAGCCGGTCTCAGCCGCCGGGGTGCTGCGGCCCGTGAACGCTCGAAGGTTTGGTTGGTCCAGGACGTCGCATGGGGCAACAGGATGCTGGCCGCGCAGACGCCCAGTGCCAGGGAGAGGCCGATCAGCGCGAATCGCCAACGCCGCCGCGCTGCCGCCCTGCCCCGCAGAGAGTTCCGAATCTCCGCCCATGACGTGGTGGCCGCACCGACGACATGGCCGACGACATGCACCGTCATCAGCACCACCCAGATCCAGAAGGCCGTCTGGTGCAGCGTCAGCATCAGATCCGAGCGCTGCGGTCCCAGAAAGATCAGCGTGATCCCGGTACCGAGCAGCGCCAGGCTGAACAGGATGACAAACGGTCCCAGGATCCGCAGTACAGGGTGCGGCGGACCCTTCTTCAGGTACGCCGGTGCGCCCCGGTAGTACCGCACGAACCGGTACATCGTGCTTCCTGACTTCAACAACACCGGGCCCAGCAGCAGGATGCCCACATAGATGTGCAGCGTGATCATCTGCCGCACACTCAGAATCGTCACGCCCTCGACGGCCAGCAACGCCAGCAGCACGATGCCGGTGGCCGAGGTCAGACGGCTGTTGCCGCCGACGCCGGATACCACGCCTTCCGCGTCGGACAACGGGCGACCAACCGTGCTGGGCCGGTCGATCCAATTCCACATCTTCGAGGCCAGCATGCTGCGGTCAACCATGTTCACGGGTGCTCCGGTGTCCGTAGGGCGTCCACCGAGCATCGCTGGTGTTCCTCTGAGAATCCTCTGGGCGGGCCGCACCGGTCCGCCGGATCTGTCGAGCCATCCTGTGGGACTACCACAGCCCGAATGACAAGCGCATGATCACCGTCACCAATCGGGCATGCTTCGCGGTGAGGATGTCCTTGCACTGAGCGGTCGGCGCGGTCGGCAGGCGAGAAGTGCTCCTACCTCGTGGCTTGGGCGAGCAGTGCCTCGAGTTTGGCCGCGTCGGCCGGGCTGGGCTTATCGAAGTCGCCGTTCTCGACGTAGGGCATCACGTACGCCGGTTGGTCGCGCTCGAAGCGCCAGGTGTCTGCAAGCGGGCCGGCGTCGTAGGCGTTGTACCCGATCGCGTCGAGGAACTCGGTGGCGGTTCGTTTGGCATCAGCGTCGTCGCCCGCGATGATCAGCGTGTTCCGGTCGGTCGCCCCGGCCGGACGGGCCATCGACTGCAAATTCTTGAAGAAAATGTTGTTGAAGGCCTTCACGACGTGGGATTCGGGGAGGTGGGCCTGCAGAAGCTCGCTGGTTGTGGTGGTCTTCGCGTCCAGTTCGGCGAAGCGTCCGTCGCGGTCGGGATAGTAGTTGTTGGTGTCCAGCACGACCTTGCCGGCCAACGGCTTGGCGGGGATTTGCTGATAGGCCTTGAGGGGGACGGTGACGAGCACGAGGTCGCCAGCTTCAGCGGCTTCGGTCGCCGTTGTCGCCCTCGCGTGGGAACCCAGCTCTGCCACCAGATCGGCGAGGGTTTCCGGCCCCCGCGAGTTGGACAGAGCGACGTCGTAGCCAGCGTCGACTGCCAGACGCGCGACGGTGCTGCCGATGTTGCCGCTTCCGATGAGTCCGAGAGTTGTCATATCCGATGCAAGATGCCGGCTGCCGCAAAAATTCCATCGGCTCCGATGACCTCGGTACCGGCGTTGACATCCTGACGCTGCCCAGCCGGCCGGCTATTCCCATAGCGACCGGAACATGTCCGGGAGCGGTAGCTATGGTCCGCCGGCAGCTGTGTCAGGATCAAGTCTCCGGTCCGGAGCAGCACTGATCCGCCTCCAGCAACATCAACCACCGACGGCGTTGCCTTGGTGACGGTTTGCAGCCGCGGTGAAGGCTCAGCCACCGGCTGGCTGCTCGGACCGCCGGGTCGGTTTGGCCCAACAGCGCGATGCCGACCGCAACGATCAGCGCCTCGGCTCTTCGCTTCGCCGCCGAATCGGCGAACGGTCGGCTACTGTTGATCATCACGGTCGGGGTGGTGGCTTCTGGCGGTGGCCAGGTGGCTCGTGCCGTCGACCGAGTTCCCGATGTCATGTGCTTCCACCCCGTGGAAATGATTGTCCGCGGGCCGGTTGTCCAGCCCCAAAGTTCGGGCATTTCATGGTTTCAGCTCACGTACGCGGTTGTCAGCGAATGAGAAAGCAGGCACACATGTTCGGCTACCGGGTTCCTGATCCTGATGAAGCGCTGTTGATCTCCGGCGGTCAGTCCAGCAGCGGCGCTCCGTTCCGGGTCGTCGTCGGTCACGGCGCTTTTGTTCTCCCCCTGTTCCGGCGTGCGAACCTGTTGTCGCTGGCGATGACCGAGTCGGAGGTGCAGGAAACATGTGTGACCAGACAGGGCATCGCGCTGAACGTCAAGGCGGTCATCGCGTTCAAGGTCGGCAGTGACATCGAGTCGATCGTGGCGGCGGGTCAGCGGTTCCTCTCGGATCAGGATCAGATGTCGATCCTGACCGGACGGATCTTCGCCGGCCACCTGCGTTCCATCATCGGGTCGATGACCGTCGAGGAGATCGTCACCGAGCGGCAGAAGTTGGCCTCGGAGGTGCTCGACGGCTCCAAGGAGGAGATGGCCAAGATCGGGTTGACCGTTGACGCCCTGCAGATCCAGTCGATCGATGACGGACGCCTCGGTTACATCCTGGCGATGTCCGCCCCGCACAACGCCGCCATCCAGCAGGCCGCGGCGATCGCTCAGTCCAACGCCAATCAGATGGCGGCTCAGGCCGAGCAGGATTCGTTGCGTAAGCAGGCCGAGTACCAGCGGCAGACCACCATCGTGCAAGCGCAGTACAAGGCGGAGGTCGACAGGGCCCAGGCCGCCGCAGCGCAATCGGGGCCGTTGTCCCAGGCTCAGGCCCAGCTGGAGGTGCTGCATGCTCAGAAGGACGTCGCGGAACGCAATGCCGAGCTGCGCGAACAGCAACTGATCGCCGAAGTGGTGAAGCCGGCCCTGGCAGATGCCGAGAAGACGAAGATCCTGGCCGGCGCCGAGGCAGAGAAGATCCAGATTCTCGCTGCCGCAGCAGCTTCCAACAACCGGGTCGCCCTGGACCGGATGCTGATCGAGCAGCTGCCCGAGATCGTCAAGTCCGCGGCCCAAGGTCTGAGCGGGGCCAACGTCACGGTCCTCAACGGCGCGGACGGTCTCGGCGACATCGCGGCCTCACTGGTCGGCCAGGGCTCCGCCATCTTCGAGGCGGTCCGCAAGAGCTTCCAGGGCGGCGCGCCAGGTGCCGCCTCACCGGGGCAACCCCACCCGAGGCCGGTCAACATCGCGCCTGAGCTGAACTCCTAGTCGATACCACGAACGCCTTCGCCTCCATCCCGACCAACAACGCGATCCGACCTCGTCGGCCGCAAGTTGCGGGTCAAACCGGCGGTGGGGCGGTGACGGCGGTGGGGTGGTGACGTGGAGTGGCTCAGCAGCGCCCGCCGCACCAGCGTGGCCAGCGAACCGCCGAACGACGAAGGCGCGGGCGTTGACGGACAAATCACAGCATCACAGCCGCGCTGATCTGGTCGGGCGCCTCAACGCGGTGCTCCGAGGATGGTGCGAGTATTTCCGCCACGGCGTGTCCAAGGCGACCTTCGGGAATGCCGACCCCTACATTACCGGGGAGGGCAATAGGCCCGCGATCGGCACCTTTGCCGAGCGATCCACCAGGTGCGTGATGTTGCTGCAACTACCGACCGATCACACCGCCGAGGCCGTCCGTGATGCCCTGACCAGGACGGTGCTCACGTTACCGGCGCACCTTCGGCGCTCGTTGACCTGAGATCAGGGTAAGGAAATGTCCCAGCACCGTCGGTTCACCATCGAAACCGACGTCCCAGTGTATTTCTGCGACCCGCACAGCCCCTGGCAACGCCGGTCGAACGAGAACACGAATGGCCCGCTCCGGCAGTGTTTCCCGAAGAGCACCGACCTGCGCGTCTACACCCGAAGACCTGCCTCGCAGCGGTCAACACGCAGCTCAACAGTCGACCGCGGAAAACCCTCAATTGGGACACCCCGGGGTAACGCCTGGATATGCTCCTAAAGGTCAACGAATAACCGCAGTGTTGCAACCTCGACACCATCACCCCCGACGCCATCGAAGCCACCCGCTAAGTGTGAAGCCTCGTAAAGTTGTCACCGGATTCGCTCGCGGAGTTGTCACTATGTCGCCGGCCGGGGTGACGGTGCCGTCATCGGCTGGCGGCGGCCAGGTGAGATCTGTTGGTCAGCCGACCCCGCCGGCTGGTTGGACGGCGCGGTAGATGGTGGACCGGCCGACGGAGAACAGTTGGGCGAGTTCGGCGGTGGTGTGTTTCCCGGCCTGGTACAGCCCGACAAGGTGTGTCTCCTGGGTAGCGCTGAGCTTGGGTGCCTTCCCCCGGAGCCGGCCCTTGGCTTTGGCGACTTTCATGCCCTCCCTCGTTCGCAACCTGATGAGGTCGGATTCGAATTCGGCGATCATGGCCAGGACGTTGAACAGCAGCCGTCCGATCGGGTCGTTCGGGTCGTGGACCGATCCGCCGATGTTGAGTTTCACCTCGGCGGCGGTGAGTTCTTCCACGATGTCCCGTGCGTCGGGCAGTGATCGGGCCAGCCGATCGAGTTTGGTGACGACCAGGGTGTCGCCGGCGCGGCAGGCGGCGAGTGCCTCGCGCAGGCCGGGTCGG